>JABAHQ010012348.1_pt3 | contig 29022 bp, 25 predicted proteins | sample 7062091 | NCBI WGS metagenome assembly JABAHQ01 (sample SAMN14534359, study PRJNA622989) | marine sediment metagenome | biome: marine biome [ENVO:00000428]; feature: marine pelagic biome [ENVO:01000023]; material: deep marine sediment [ENVO:00002113] | place: India: Gulf of Kutch | collected...
TAGTCGGCGATGTCGTAGCCGTCGTCGCGCAGCGGCGAGGGGTAGAACGGCAGCAGCCAGATGGCGTTGACGCCCAGGTCGGCGAGGTAGTCCAGCTTCTCGATCAGCCCAACGAAGTCACCAACGCCGTCATTGTTGGAATCGTAGAAGGACTTCAGGTGCACCTGGTACACCACCGCGTCCTTGTACCAGAGCGGATCCTTGATGAATGCGGCCGGTTTGCGCGGTTTTGCCATGTTGTTCATTCCTGTCGCAATGAAGGGCCGCGGTCGTTTGCAGCCCGGGCAACGACGAAACTGCAGCTGGAACCAACATCAATAAATCAATGCAACATGCTGATTTTGTACAGATTCCAGCCACATCCGAGAAACTACTTGAGGTCGGGGTCCGGTCGCTGGGCAGTCAGGCGCCAGATTCCGAATGGCAGATGCCACGGTTCGATACGCATCCACTGGGTCTTGCCATACCAGGTCCAGCGATGCCCGTTCATCAGGTCTTCGCCCTGGGTATGCGCGTCGTCCGGCAGGCCGAGCTCCCACAACGGCAGTTCGAAATGCGCTTCCTGCGCGTTGTGCGGATCGAGGCTGATGGCCACCAGGATGAAGTTGGACAGGTCCGGCGAGCGCTTGCCGAAGTAGAGGATGTTGTCGTTCCACGCCAGGTAGGGCTTGAAACCCAGGTGCGTCTGCAGCGCCGGGTTCTGCCGGCGGATGCGGTTGAGCTGGGCGATCTCGGCCACGATGTTGCCCGGCGCCTGATAGTTGCGCGGCCGGATCTGATACTTCTCCGAATCCAGGTACTCCTCCTTCCCCGGAATCGCCGCCGACTCGCACAGCTCGAAGCCCGAGTACATACCCCACAGCCCCGAGCCCATGGTTGCCAGTGCCGCGCGGATCAGAAAACCGGCGCGACCGGAGTCCTGCAGGTAGACCGGGTTGATGTCCGGCGTGTTGACGAAGAAGTTCGGCCGGTAGCAGTCGCGCAGCGGCGGCTCGTTCAGCTCGCTGAAGTACTCGGAAAGCTCCGCCTTGGTATTGCGCCAGGTGAAATAGGTATAGCTCTGGCTGAAGCCGACCTTGCCGAGGCGCGCCATCATGCCCGGGCGGGTGAAGGCCTCGGAGAGGAACATCACGTCGGGGTCGCGCTCGCGTATATCGGCGATCAGCCACTCCCAGAACGGCAACGGCTTGGTGTGCGGGTTGTCGACGCGGAAGATCTTCACGCCCTGCTCGACCCAGTGACAGCACCACGTCACGTAGCGCGATCCAGAGGTCGGGCATGGCGTCCTCGGCGTAGAAGTCGACGTTGACGATGTCCTGGTNNAGAGCGATCTCCAGGCCGTGCTCGCGGGCCGCGGCCACCAGTTCGCGGAAATCGTCCAGCGTGCCCAGCTGCGGGTGGATGGCGTCGTGACCACCCTCCTCGCTGCCGATGGCATAGGGGCTGCCCGGGTCGTTCGGGCCGGCTTGCAGGCTGTTGTTCGGACCCTTGCGGTGCTGGCGCCCGATGGGGTGGATCGGCGGGAAGTACAGCACATCGAAGCCCATGTCGCGGATCGCTGGCAGACGCTTGTGCACGTCGCGGAAGGTGCCGTGTCGATTGGGGTCATCGGTCTCCGAGCGCGGGAACAGCTCGTACCAGCTGGCGAACTGGGCCAGCGGACGTTCGACATCCAGCGGATAGACCGGGCTGCGACTGCAGTGCTCGCGCGGGTCGGCCGCGGCCATGGCTGCAGCGGTTTCCGCCGCCAGCAACAGCGACACGCGCTCGTCTTCCAGGTGCGCCGAGCCCAGCCGGTGCAGCAGGTCGTCGAGGATCGCGCGATTCTCGCCCTGGGCGCGCGCTACGGCCTTCTCCAGCAGCAGCCGGCCCTCTTCCAGCTCCAGCTGAACCGGCACGCCGGCGGTGTGCTTCTTCGACAGCTCGTAGCGATAGCTTTCGAACACGTCCCACCAGGCCTCGATGACGAACTCGTGTTCGGCCACCTGGGTCGGGGTGAACTGGCCTTGCCAGTTGTCGTTGCCGAGCAGCTTCAATCTCGCGCGGCGCCAGTTGCTCTCGCCTTTCTCGCGCCAACAGACGGCGGCGGCCAGCTGGTCGTGCCCATCGGCGAAGATCCGGCTGGTCACCATCACCGGCTGGCCGATGATCGCCTTGGCGGCGAAGCGACCGTCATCCACCACCGGCAAGGTGGATTCGATGGCGATGCGCGGCATCTGCAAGGCTTGTTCGAGTCGAGGGTGAATCGTCGCGTTGGGCTGTGCATCGCTCATCGAACGGGCTCCTGAGGCGCAAGGGTTCGGATTGCCCGAGCCGCCTCTGGATGCGTCATCGTGCGGTTCGGGTGCCGACCCGCGGATGGCGGTTTTTGTCGGCTCTATCTTCCGAGCCGAGGGGCTGGGGAAAGTTCAGCGTTTTCCGGCCGCCAGGCAGCCCGTCCGGCGGCCGGTCGACCGGCCCGCAGGAGCGATTGCAGCCGGCTGTCGCCGGGCGCTGGAGAGCCGACGTCTGGCCGGAACCGCTGCCCTGTGGCGCCCCTCAATGAAGAACGTTCAGCACTGTCGCAAACCCCAGAAAAGGAGGAGGACGACCATGACGCATGCACGCCCCGATGTGCCACAGCCCGACCCGATCGTGCACGACCAGCCGGGCGACGTGCCGCAGGTACCCTGCGCCGACGAGCTGGACGAGCACAAACCCGGCTCCCCCTATGGCAACCAGACGGTGGTGGATGCCGATAGCGCGCAGCCGGCCTGAGCGCTACTCGCCAAAGACCAGCAGGGGGTTGTAGCCGCTTCTGGCATAGACGCCCTTGTCGGCCAGCATCAGGTCCAGCAGCAGGCTGGCAAGATCGTCGGCGACCGGGTCAGCGCGGCCCTGCAGTTGTCGCAGCACGATCTTCAGGTAGCTTTCGCAGGCGCCGCAGGCTTCCGCCTGCACCGGCAGGAACGGCTCGCCCTGCTCATCGTCCAGCCCCAGATAGAGTAGCTGCCCACCCGTCTCGCAGTTGCTGCACTTGACCCGCTCCAGGTGCCATTCCGTTGCACACAGCGCGCAGTGCAGGAAGCGCACGCCGCTGCGATACGGTTCGTTGTGCACCACGCTCGCTACGGGCGGCGAGCCACAGCACGGGCACAAGGCCCGCGCCTCGGCCAGCGGTTGCGCTGGCGGACGTGGCAAGGCCGCCGCCAGGCGCACCCAGGCCACCTGCAGCGCGGCTGCCACCAGCGGCATCAGCCCGCGGGTATCGGCGCTGCCGACGCGCTGTTCCAGTACATCCTCGGCGATCGCCTGCAGTGCATCGGCATTCGCGTCACGCAGGGCTTGCAGCAGCGGTCTCTGCCGCTCACCGACGTGCAGCGCCAGCGCATCGAGGATCGCGCGCAGATCACCCTGCCAGTCCAGATCGCGGCGCAACGCACGAAAGCCCAGCGGCGGCATGCGATGCTCCAAAGCCTGATCGAAGGCATCCGGCGCCGGACGCCAGGACGGTTCGCGCCCACTCAGGACCTGATGCTGGGCCTGCGCCAGGCGCGCCATGAAGTCGAGAAACTCGTCCAGCGCCGGCACCATGACCATCAGCTCGCGCAGCCGCAGCGCACGGCGGCTGAACAGCTGGTCGTCCGGCAGGACTACCTGCGGCGGTTCCATGATGGTGGTGGGTGCGCTGCCGAATTCGTGGCTCGCGGGGCCGCGTTTTCCTTTCATGCTCGATTCCCTTGGTTGGTCAGTCATGTTCGGGGTCTGGACGCCGCGGCATCGCCGGGCTCGCGATGGGGCAAGGCCGTCTCGTCACCACGTTTCTCGCCGGCCATGACCTCGTCGTACCAGAGCTTATGGTGATGCCGGGCCCAGGCCGGGCTGACCCGGCCCTGGGTCATCGCGCGGATCGAGCCCTTGACCCAGATGGCCGAGTAGACGTGGATGATCAGCGTGAGGATGGCGACGAAGGCCGTTACCGCGTGGATCAATGCCGCCCAGCGCAGCGCCCAGATCGGCATTTCACTGGCCACCCAGGGCCGCCAGAGCACCACACCGGTTACCAGCAGCACTGGCACCGTGGCCAGGAATACCCAGTACACCAGCTTCTGCCCGGCGTTGTTCTGCCCCACCGGCGGAAGGCGCTCGTCCCGGTTGGACAGCACGTCGCCGATCTGCCGCGCCCATTGCACGTCGTAGCGGCGGAACAGATTGGCGCGAAAGAAACGCACCGCCTGGATCAGGAAGAACAGCGTCATGAACACACCGATGTACGGGTGCACGATGCGCGTCGGCTCCGGCCCGCCGAACAGCGCGGTGAGGCCGAAGAACGCCGGGTAGAACAGCGCCAGTCCGCTCAGGGTGAGCAGCACGAAACAGATCGCGACGATCCAGTGATTGGCCCGGGCCCAGGGGCCGTAGCGCAGGATGCCCTTGCGTACGTTGGAATGACTCATGGCCGCCGCTCCTCGTCACGCAGATCCTGTTCACGGTCCGCCGCGGCTTTTTCCGCTTCGGGGTCGTCCTCCGGTTCTTCCTTCGGTCCCTTGGTCATGTAGTGGAAGAAGCCGGCCAGCACCGAGACGCCCAGTACCGCGGACATGATCGGCTTGGTCACGCCCTTCCACAGCTCCACCGTCGGGCTGATATGCGGGTCCTTCGGCAGGCCGCTGTAGATCTCCGGCTTGTCGGCATGCTGCAGCACGTACACCACATGGGTACCGCCGACGCCGGCCGGGTCGTAGATGCCGGCGTTCTCGAAGCCACGCTCCTTGAGCTTCTCGACCCGGTGCGCGCCGTAGTCGAGCATCTGCTCCTTGGTGCCGAACTGGATCGAGCCGGTCGGGCAGCTCTTCACGCAGGCCGGCTCCAGGCCGTGATAGACGCGATCGGAACAGAGCGTGCACTTGTAGGCCTTGTTGTCCTTCTTCGAGATGCGCGGGATGTTGAACGGGCACCCGGCCACGCAATAGCCGCAGCCGATGCAGTGCTCGGAATTGAAGTCGACGATGCCGTTGGCGTACTGCACGATGGCTCCGGGCGACGGGCAGGCCTTCAGGCAGCCCGGCTCGGCGCAGTGCATGCAGTTATCCTTGCGGATCAGCCACTCCAGGTCGCCCTCCTCGTTCTCGTACTCGGAAAAGCGCATGACCTCGAACGACGACGGGGTCAGGTCCTGCGGGGCATTGTAGGTGCCGTCGCATTCGCCGACCTCGTCGCGCAGGTCGTTCCATTCCATGCACGCCACCTGGCAGGCCTTGCAGCCGATGCACTTGGAGGTGTCGATCAGTTTCGCCACTTCGCCGATCTCGCGGATCGACGGCCGCTCGGTCGTCGTGGCGGAGCGGGCAATCACGTCTTGAGTAGCCATCATGCCTTCTCCACGTCGACCAGAAACGACTTGAACTCCGGCGTCTGGGTGTTGGCGTCACCGACGAATGGCGTCAGCGTGTTGGTCAGGTAACCGTTGCGCGCCACGCCGGCGAAGCCCCAGTGCAGCGGGATGCCGATCTGGTGCACGGTCTTGCCGTCCACCTTCAGCGGCTTGATGCGCTTGGTCACCACCGCCACCGCCTTGATATAGCCGCGGTTGGACGACACCTTGACCCGCTCCCCGGCGGTGATGCCGAGCTCCTTGGCCAGCACCTCGCCGATCTCGACGAACTGCTCGGGCTGGGTGATCGCGTTGAGCCGGCAGTGCTTGGTCCAGAAGTGGAAGTGCTCGGTGAGACGGTAAGTGGTCGCTGCGTAGGGGAACTCGTCGGCGCTGCCGAACAACTCCATGTCGTTCTTGAACACCCGTGCGGCGGGGTTGCTGATCGCCTGGCGATTGTCCGGATGCAGCGGGTTGCGCCCGATCGGCGTCTCGAACGGCTCGTAGTGCTCGGGGAATGGCCCCTCGTTCATCTTGTCCACGGCGAACAGCCGCGCCACCCCTTCGGGGTTCATGATGAAGGGGTTCATGCCATCTTCGGGACGTGAATCGACCTTGAAGTCCGGCACGTCGGTGCCGCCCCACTTGCCGCCGTCCCACCAGACCAGGCGCTTCTTCTGGGCATCCCATGGATTGCCGGCCGGATCGGCCGAGGCGCGGTTGTAGAGAATGCGCCGGTTGGCCGGCCAGGCCCAGGCCCAGCCAAGCGTCTGGCCCATGCCGTAAGGGTCGGCGTTGTCGCGACGGGCCATCTGGTTGCCGGCCTGGGTCCAGGAGCCGCAGAAGATCCAGCAGCCACTCGAGGTGGTGCCGTCGGCGCGGAGCAGGCCGAAGCCCGGCAGCAACTCGCCGGCCTTGGCCAGCTGGGCGCCGGTCTGCAGGTCGAAGACGTCGGCCAGTGCCTTGCCGTTGTACTCCTGGGCGATTTCCTCTGCGGTCGGTTCTTCCGGCTGGCGATAGGCCCAGTCGATGTTCAGCAGCGGTTCGGCATAGGCACCGCCTTCCTTGCCGTAGAGCTCGCGCAGGCGATGGAACAGCCCGCCCATGATCACCACGTCGGTCTTCGCCTGGCCTGGCGGCTCGGCGGCCTTCCAGTGCCATTGCAGCCAGCGGCCGCTGTTCACCAGCGAGCCGTCCTCCTCGGCGAAGCAGGTGGTCGGCAGGCGGAACACCGTGGTCTGGATGTTGGCGGTATCGACGTCGTTGTACTCGCCGGCGTTGCGCCAGAACTCCGAGGTCTCGGTGGCCAGCGGGTCCATGATCACCAGGTACTTGAGCTTGGCCAGCGCCGCGCTCACCTTGGCCTTGTTGGGGAACGAGGCGATGGGGTTGAAGCCTTGGCAGAAATAGCCGTTGACCTGCCCCTGGTACATCATGTCGAACACCTTGAGCACGTCGTAGCCGGGGATATCCAGCTTCGGCAGCCAGTCGTAGCCCCAGTTGTTCTCCGCCGTGGCGTTCTTGCCATACCAGGCCTTCATCAGGCTGACATGGAATTTCTCGTAGTGCTGCCAGTAGGACAGCTGTCCTGGGCGCAGCGGCTTGGCGGTGCGTTTGGCGATGTACGCGGTGTAGTCCTGCTCGGCCTCCAGCGGCAGCGTCATGTAGCCCGGCAACAGGTTGGAGAGCAGCCCCAGGTCGGTCAGGCCCTGGATGTTGGAGTGCCCGCGCAGGGCATTCATGCCGCCACCGGGCATGCCGATGTTGCCGAGCAGCAGCTGCACCATGGCGCCGGTCCGGATCATCTGCGAGCCCACCGAGTGCTGCGTCCAGCCCAGGGCATACATGATGGTCATGACCTTGCCCGGGGCCGAGGTCTCGGCGATGGTTTCCCAGATCTGCAGCATCCTGTCCTGTGGCGTGCCGCAGATGTTGCTGACCACCTCCGGTGTATAGCGGCTGTAGTGCTGCTTGAGCAGGTTATAGACGCAGCGCGGATGGGTGAGGCTCTTGTCGACGCGGGCGAAGCCGTCCTCGTCCAGCTCGTAGCTCCAGGTGGATTTGTCCGGGTAGCTGCGCTTCTCGGCGTCATAGCCATTGAACAGACCGTCCTCGAAACCGAAGCCTTCCTTCACGATGAACGAGACGTCGGTGTAGTTGACCACGTACTCGTGCTGGATCTTGTCGTTTTCCAGCAGGTAGTTGATCAGTCCGCCGAGGAAGGCGATATCGGTACCGGTGCGGATCGGCGCATACATGTCAGCCACCGAGGCCGAACGGGTGAAGCGTGGATCGACCACGATCAGCCGCGCCTTGTTGCGCGCCTTGGCTTCGGTGACCCATTTGAAGCCGCACGGGTGCGCTTCGGCGGCGTTACCGCCCATGATCAGGATCAGATCGGCGTTCTGGATATCGCTCCAGTGATTGGTCATGGCGCCGCGGCCAAACGTCGGGGCAAGACTTGCCACCGTCGGGCCGTGTCAGACACGTGCCTGGTTGTCGAATCCCAGCATGCCGAGCGAGCGCACCACCTTGTGGGTGATGTAACCGGCCTCGTTGGAGGACGCCGAAGCGGCGAGGAAGCCCGTGCTCAGCCAGCGGTTGACCGTCTGGCCCTTGTCGTTGCGCTCGATGAAGTTGGCGTCGCGGTCGTCCTTCATCAGTCGGGCGATACGGTCGAGGGCTTCGCTCCACTCGATGCGCTTCCACTCGTTGCTGCCGGCTTCGCGGACTTCCGGATGGGTCAGGCGGTTGGGGCTGTGAACGAAGTCCAGCAGGCCGGCGCCCTTCGGGCAGAGCGTGCCGCGGTTGACCGGGTGATCGGAGTCGCCTTCGATGTGGATGATGTTCTGTGCGACGTTCTTGCCGCCGCTGCCCTGGCTGTAGAGGATCAGCCCGCAGCCGACGGAGCAGTAGGGGCAGGTGTTGCGGGTTTCACGGGTGTTGGTCAGTTTGAAATGCCGGATCGACTCGGCATACGCCGTCGGCGGGGCCATGCCCAATGCCGCCATGCTCGACGCCCCAAGGCCCACACCGCAGACCTTGAAGAACTGTCGACGGTTCATGTCCATCGGAGGTTCTCCTTCTTATCAGGCTGAAACGCCGATGCTTTGCCGGCGTCTGCTAAAGCAGCTTAGTCAAGCTTTCGGAAAGTGAAGGATTAATTCCGGGTGCCGCCGCTGCCCTTGCAGCCAGCCGATCGGTCACATGGCGGCTTCAGGCGCCGGTCGAGGCGGCAAGCTGGTTTTTCCATTCCCGCGGCGATTGTCCGGCTTGGGCCTTGAATGCGCGCGAAAGCGCCGCTTCGCTGCCGTAGCCGACCTCGGTGGCGATCACCTTCAGCGGCCGCCCGCGCTGCAGCGCCTTCTGCGCCAGGCGGACGCGCCAGCCCTGCAGATACTGGCCGGGCGTCTGCCCGAGCGTTTCGCGGAAGCTGGTGGCGAAGGCGCTACGCGACATTCCGGCGACGCCGGCGAGGTTGTCGAGCGTCCAGTCCTGTGCGGGCGCTTCGTGCATCGCCACCAGCGCGCTGCGCAGACGCGGATGGGCGAGGCCGGAGAGCAGGCCGCCGCTGACCTCGTCGCTTTCCATCAGCTGACGCAGGATCTGGATCATCACCACCTCCACCAGCCGCTCCACCAGCGCCATGCGCCCGCAGCGCTGTTCGAAGGCTTCCTCGAACAGCAGTGAGAGCACCGGCTCGGCGCCCCATACGCCATCCAGCGGCAGGCAGACCAGATCGGCCAGGGCAGAGGCGATCGGGTTGGCCCTGCCCCCCTCGAACGTCAGGTTCGCGCAGACCATGTCCACCTCGCAGTCCGGCGCGGTGATGAAGCGATGCGTCAGCGGTCGCGGGAACAGCAGCAGGCTCGGCTGCGTGACGTGCAGCGCTTCCCGGCCGTAGTGGACCTCCACCGCACCGCGGCGAATCAGGTGCAGTTGCCCGTGCACGCCATCGTTCTGCAACGTGTTGATGCCGCACAGCGGCCCGGTGTTGAACACCTGGGCGCGCATCGGGAAGTGCGTCATCAGTGCGGCGAGGCGGTCAGCCATCTTTGTACTCCTGATCAATTTTCAAAGACTTTACGTCACCAATAGTTTTTCGTGCTGAGGAGAATAGCGCTTACCGGGCAACACCGCTCCGGCAACCCGAAACAGGAGTCACCATCATGTCCATCGAGAAGATTCTCTACACCGCTACTGCCACCGCCACCGGCGGCCGCGAAGGCCGCGCCAGCTCCTCCGACCAGGCGCTCGACGTGCAGCTGTCCACGCCGCGTGAGCTGGGCGGTGCCGGTGGTGCCGGGACCAATCCCGAGCAGCTGTTCGCCGCCGGATACTCGGCCTGCTTTCTCGGGGCGCTGAAATTCGTCGCCGGCAAGCAGAAGGTCACTCTGCCGGTGGATACGCGCATCACTGGGAAGGTCGGCATCGGCCAGATCCCCACCGGCTTCGGCATCGAGGCCGAGCTGACCATCAGTGCCCCCGGCGTTGCCCGCGACCTGCTGCAGAACCTGGTCGAGCAGGCCCACATCGTCTGCCCCTATTCCAACGCTACCCGCGGAAACATCGACGTCACGCTGGTCATCGCCGACTGAGCCGGACCGCCACCCTTTCGAACAGGAGACCCATGCCATGAATCCGATCACACGTACCCTCGCCATGCCGCTGCTGGCCATCGCGCTGCAGCCCGCATTCGCCGCCCAGGCCGCACAACCGGCGAAGCCCGGCAGCGCCGCTGTTGCCGCACATACAGCCAACACCATCACTACCGCCGATGGCGTGCAGCTCTACTACAAGGACTGGGGCCCGAAGGACGGCCCGGTGGTGACCTTCAGCCACGGCTGGCCGCTGAGTTCCGACAGCTGGGAATCGCAGATGCTGTTTCTCGCATCCGAGGGCTATCGCGTGGTCGCCCATGACCGCCGCGGCCATGGCCGGTCCAGCCAGCCCTGGGAAGGCAACGACATGGATCACTACGCCGATGACCTGGCGGCGGTGATCGACGCGCTCGACCTGCAGGACGTGACCCTGGTGGGTTTCTCCACCGGTGGTGGTGAGGTGGCGCGCTACATCGGTCGCCACGGCACCGGGCGGGTGAAGAAGGCCGTGCTGGTCAGCGCCGTGCCGCCGATGATGCTGCGCACCGAGGACAATCCTGACGGCCTTCCGCTGGAGGTGTTCGACGGCATTCGCAAGGCCTCGCTGGAAGATCGTGCGCAGCTCTACCTGGACCTTGCCTCCGGCCCGTTCTATGGCTTCAACCGGCCGGGCGCGAAGGTTTCCCAGGGGCTGATCGACAACTGGCGAGCGCAGGGCATGCAGGCCGGGCACAAGAACACCTATGACTCCATCGCCGCCTTCTCGGCCACCGACTTCCGCGAGGACCTGAAGAAGTTCGACGTGCCGACCCTGGTGATCCATGGCGACGACGACCAGATCGTGCCGCTGGACATCTCCGGCAAGGCATCCGCAGCGCAGATCAAGGATGCGAAGCTGATCGTCTACCCCGGTGCGCCGCACGGCCTGACCGACACCCACAAGGTGCGCTTCAATCAGGACCTGCTGGACTTCCTCAGGAAATGATCGCATGCGTCGCTGTGCCGGCCGCGGTTTGCTCCGCGGCCGGTTTTTTTTTGCGCAGCAAAAGGTCGAGGAGGGCGCGGCAGAAACGAAAAACCCCGCCGGAGCGGGGTTATCGTGGCCTGTCCGGAGGCAGGCCGGTGTGGGTTCCGGAACGGTGCCGATCAGGCGTTCTGACGGATACCGGCCACCAGCCAGGGCTGGTTCTCGCCCTGCACACGCTCCATGCGCCAGCTCTCGCTGAAGGGTTCGCCCTGGTCGAAGCGCGAGGTCTTGGCCACGCCGCTGAAGGTCAGCGTTGCGGTGGTCTTCTCGGCATTGTCGTCGACGCCGTCGAGCTGGATCTGCAGATCGTCGATGTAGGTCGACTGATAGGCATCACCGATCTCGGCGCGCTCCTGCTTGAGGAAACCCAGCAGCTGCGGGGTAACGAACTCGGCGATCTTGTCCATCTCGTTGGCGTCCCAGTGCTGCTGCAGCGAGAGGAAGTGCTCGCGCGCGGCCGCAACGAAGTTCTGCTCGTTGAACCAGGCCGGGGCATTGATCACCGGAGCGGCGGCGACCGGGGCGGCGCTGCCACCGAAGATGGAGGTCGCGGGTTGCTGCGGCATCTCGCGCTGCATTGGCGCGTGACCGGCCATGGCTGGTTGCTGCTGGCGGCGTCGGGCGGCGAGGAAGCGGAACAGCAGGAAGGCGATCAGGCCGAAGATCAGGATATCCATGAACTGGATGCCCTCGAAGCCGTCGCCCATGAACATCGAGGCGAGCAGGCCGCCGGCGGCCAGACCGGCCAGCGGGCCGAGCCAGCGCGAGGCACCACTGGGCGCAGCCGCAGCCTGCTTGCCGGCCTGGGACGGTGCGGCCTGGGTCTGCTGGGGCGCCTGGCGGGTCTGGTGGCTCGGTGCCGAGCCGAAGCTCTTGCCGCCGCCAAAGCGCTTGGCGTGGGCATCCAGCGCGAAGGTCAGGCTGATACACAGCGCCATGAAAATGCTAAGCACACGTTGCATTGAGTGTTCCCGCTTGAATTAAGTGGAGGTACGCGCGCCATCCTGCCGAGCCGGGCAGGGGTTGGCGAGGGGCAGTATGTTACGAGCTTTTGCTTGCGACCGTTGGTCGCCCCCGGCGGTGCCGGCAGACGCTCCGCTGGTCCTGGTAGGCGAACGGAGCCCGGTGGCTCCGTTCGTCAGGGCGATCACCGCCAGTTGTATAGTTCCTTCTCGGAAATCTCGTGCATCGGCTTGACCTGCTCCTGGAAGGCCTTCATCGAGGCCCAGATGCGGCCGTTCAGCTCGCTCTGCGCGGCCAGCTCGCCGAGCACCAGCTCCGACTGCTCCTGCATGGCGTCCAGCACTTCGTCGGGGAAGCGCTTGAGCTCCACACCCTGCTGCTTGAGCTGATCGAGCGCTAGTGCGTTGTTGTAGACATAGTCATCCATCATGTCGCGGCTGGCGGCACGGGTCGCCTCGGTGAGGATGGCCTGCAGGTCCTCGGGCAGGGTATCGAGCGCCTTCTGGTTGACCAGCAGTTCCAGCACCGCCTGCGGCTCCTGCCAGCCCGGGTAGTAGTAGTACTTCGCGGCCTTGTGCAGGCCGAAGGCCAGGTCGTTGTACGGGCTGACCCAGTCGGTGGCGTCGATGGCACCGGTCTGCAGCGCGGTGAACACCTCGCCGCCGGGCAGGTTNNTGATCTCCTTGTTGTACCAGCCGCCCATCTGCATGCCGGTGTTGCCGACCACCATGGGCTTCACGCCGAACGGGGCATAGGCCTCATCCCAGAATTTCTGGCCTTCGCCCTTGCTCAGCCAGGCGTTCATCTCGATGGCCGACAGACCGAACGGCACGGAGGTGAAGAATTGCGCGGTGGGCACCTTGCCCTTCCAGTAATAGGCGGCGCCATGGCCCATTTCGGCGGTGCCGCGGGAGACGGCGTCGAACACTTCCAGCGCCGGCACCAGTTCGCCGGCGGCGTAGACCTTGATGGTCAGGCGGCCGTCGCTCATCACCTTGACGCGCTCGGCCAGGCGTTCGGCGGCGGTGCCCAGCCCCGGGTAGTTCTTCGGCCAGGCGGTGACCATCTTCCAGGTGTAGGTCTTGGCGGGTTCGCTGGCGGCCTGCTGGCCTGTGGTTTCGACTTTCTTGTCATCGTTGCAACCGGCGAGGCCGAGGGTGGCAAGCAAGGCAGCGGCAGCACCGAACAGATGGCGGCGTTTCATGGGTCGGTATCCTTGGAAGATTCTTCTTATAGGAATGACTGGTTGGTATGACGGGTTGACGTTAGCGTCAACCTCACAGGGCTTCAAGTTTTGCGTAGCTGAGCATCAGCCATTTGCTGCCCTCGTCCTCGAAATTCACCTGCACCCGAGCCTGGGCGCCGGAGCCTTCGAAGTTGAGGATGGTGCCTTCGCCGAACAGCGAATGGCGCACGCGTTGGCCGAGGTTGAACGGTGTTTCCGGCACGCCGGCGCCGTCGAACAGCGACGAGCCGCTCATGCTCTTGCCGCTGAACGAGCGCGTCACCGTGTTGCTCAGCCGCACTTCCTGCACCAGCGCCGGTGGAATTTCGCGGACGAAGCGCGAGACCTTGTTGTAGGTCTCGCTGCCGTACAGCCGGCGCGTTTCGGCGTAGGTGATCACTAGCTGCTGCATGGCGCGGGTGATGCCGACGTAAGCCAGGCGGCGTTCCTCTTCCAGACGGCCGGACTCCTCCAGGCTCATCTTGTGCGGGAACAGGCCTTCTTCCATGCCGACCAGGAACACCAGCGGGAACTCCAGGCCCTTGGCGCTGTGCAGGGTCATCAGCTGCACGCTGTCCTCGTGGTCGCCGGCCTGCTGTTCGCCGGCCTCCAGCGAGGCGTGGTCGAGAAAGGCGGCCAGGGGCGACTGGATGTCATCTTCCTCTTCGCTGTAACTGTCGAAGGCGCGGGCGGCGGATACCAGTTCCTCGAGGTTTTCCACTCGTGCCTGGGCCTTCTCGCCCTTCTCGTCGCGGTGATAGGCCAGCAGCCCGGATTCCTCGATGACCAGTTGCGCCATGCTGTGCAGCTGCATGCCCTCGACCTTCAGCGCCAAGGTGTCGACCAGCTCGACGAAGCCGTTCAGCGCGCTGGCGGCGCGCCCGGAAACCGCCTTGGTGCCGACCGCCTGATGCAGCGCAGCCCACATCGACAGGCCCTGTTCACGGGCCAGCTGACGCAGGCATTCGACGGTCTTCTCGCCGATGCCGCGGGCCGGCACGTTGATCACCCGCTCCAGCGCCGCGTCGTTGTCGCGGGTCTGGATCAGGCGCAGGTAGGCCATGGCGTTCTTGATCTCGGCACGCTCGAAGAAGCGCTGGCCGCCGTAGATGCGGTAGGGGATCTTCTCGCGCAGCAGCGCCTCTTCCAGTACCCGCGACTGGGCGTTGGAGCGGTAGAGGATGGCGATCTCGCTGCGGCTCATGCCGTCGCGGATGGCTTTCTCGATGCTCTCGACCACGTAACGCGCTTCGTCGTGCTCGTTGAACGCAGCGTACAGGCTGATCGGCTCGCCCTCGCAGCCGGAGGTCCAGAGTTCCTTGCCGAGGCGCCCCTGGTTGTTGGCGATCAGCGCGTTGGCGGCCTTGAGGATGGTGGCGGTGGAGCGGTAGTTCTGCTCCAGGCGGATGGTTTCGGCATCCGGGAAGTCGGCGCTGAACTGGTGCAGGTTCTCGACGCGCGCGCCGCGCCAGCCGTAGATCGACTGGTCGTCGTCGCCGACCACCATCAGGCTCTCGCCACCCTCGGCCAGCAGCCGCAGCCAGGCGTACTGGATGGCGTTGGTGTCCTGGAACTCGTCCACCAGCACATGGCGGAAGCGCCGCTGGTAGTGCGCCAGCAGGCCGGGGTGGTCGCGCCACAGATCCAGCGCACGCAGCAGCAGCTCGGAGAAGTCGATGACGCCAGCGCGGGCGCAGGCTTCTTCATAGGCCTCGTAGATCTTCAGCTGGGTGGCGAGGAACAGATCGCCGCCGGCCTGGATGTTGCGCGGCCGCAGGCCTTCATCCTTCTGCGCGTTGATCCACCACTGCGCCTGCCGTGCCGGCCAGCGCTGCTCGTCGAGGCCGAGCTCGCGGATCACCCGCTTGACCAGGCGCTGCTGGTCATCGGAGTCGAGAATCTGGAAATTCTCCGCCAGCTTCGCCTCGCGCCAGTGAGCACGCAGCAGGCGGTGGGCCAGGCCGTGGAAGGTGCCGACCCACATGCCCTGCGGGTTGACGTGCAGCAGCTGCTCGATACGCTGGCGCATCTCCGCGGCGGCCTTGTTGGTAAAGGTCACCGACAGGATCGAGTGCAATGATGCGCGCTCGATCTGGTGCAGCCAGGCGATGCGGTGCACCAGCACCCGGGTCTTGCCCGAGCCGGCGCCGGCCAGCACCAGTTGCCGGCCCAGCGGCGCGGCCACGGCCTGGCGCTGGGCATCGTTGAGGGAATTCAGGAGAAGGGAGAGATCGTCATGCATCGCGGCATTCTATTGGAAATGCCCGCGCTGCGCTCGCCCTGTGGTCCGTTCGGGCGCGGCATTTGCGGCAATCCGGCGCAGCCGCAGCACAGGCGGCATCACGTCTGGTGTCGACGATCCGCTGGTCGGTTCGGACGGCGATCATGGCATTTCCGACGCAGCGCGATATGACGTGAGGCTAGCAACGTGCCATTATCGGCCGTGTTGTGGTTCCGCCGGAACCTGATTCGGGTGCAGTTACTACTAGAACAATATTCATGACCGATTCCATTCGAGCCGCCTGCCCGGCGTCAACGCAGCATGTCACTGACGAGGCTTCGGCGGTCGAGCAGGCTGCCGAGCACACGCGGTTGCTGTATCGCGGTTCGCGCACTCCCGCACTGCTGTTGTTGCTCACCACGCTGATCTGCGGGGTGGTGCTCTGGCCCGAACAGGGCGGTATCGAACTCGGCGTCTGGCTGGGCTGGATGGCCACGCTCGGGCTGTTGCGCCTGCAGCAGGTCGGAGCCTTCAATCGAGCCAGCCCCGAGGCGCAGGCGGCGCCGCACTGGCGCTGGCGCTTCCTGCTGGGCAGCTGTGCCTCGGCGTTGAGCCTGTCCTACGCCATGGTGGCGCTGGTGCCGGCCGATACCTTTGTCACCCAGGCCTTGCTCTACGGCTTGATGGGCTCCGTAGTGCTGGCCGCCAGTGTCGCCTATGGCGTCAGTCTGCCGGCCTTTTTCAGTTTCGCCGTGCCCTGTCTGTTGCCGGCGGGACTGCTGCTGATGACCAGCGGCGAGCCGCTGCAGCAGGGCTGGGGCGTGCTGGCGATGATCGTGCTGGCGACGCTCAGTCTGATCGCCTGGCAGATCAGCCGGCTGGTCACCGACAGCATCGAACAACGCCTGCACCGGCAGCGGCTGATCGAGCGGCTGGAGAAGGCCGGCCGCGAAGCCGACCTGCTCAATGGCCGCCTGGCCACCGAGGTCGAGCAGCGCCGGCATGCCGAACAGCAGCTGCGCAGTGCCTATGACGGCCTCGAGCAGCGCGTCGCCGAGCGCACCGCCGAACTCGGCGAGAGCGAGGCGCGGCTGACCCTGGCGCTGGAGGCCAGTGACCTCGGCCTGTGGGATTGGGATCTGCAGAACAACCGTGTACATCACTCGCGCATGCAGGTGGTGTTCGGCATCGGCCTGGAAAATCGCTACGGCAAAGACGGTTCGCGACTGCCGGATATCCATCCCGACGACCTGCAGCGCGTGCGGGCCACCCTGATCGCCCATCTGAAGGGCGAAACCGAATCCTTCGTCATCGAGTACCGTGCCCTGTGCGCCGATGGCAGCGAGCTATGCCTGGAAGACCGCGGGCGGGTGATCCAGCGTGACGCCAATGGCCGTGCGCTGCGCATGATCGGCACGCGCCGTGACATCAGCGAGCTGCGCAGTCAGGCCGAGCAGCAGCGCCTGGCCGCCACGGTGTTCGAGGCCGCCAGCGAAGGCATCGTGATCATGAACGATCGCTACCGTGTTCTGGCGGTGAATGACGCCTGCTGCACGCTGTCCGGCTACAGCCGCGAGGAACTGCTCGGCCACAGCGTGGCGCGTATCGCCGGCTCGCCGGAGAGCCAGCGGCAGTACGAGACCATGCGCGAGGCGCTGGAGCGGCACGGCCACTGGCAGGGCGAGTTGATCGAGACGCGCAAGAGCGGCGAGGTCTATCCGCAGTGGGTGCAGCTGCGCGAGGTGCGTGATGCCAACGGCAGCGTCACCCATGTGGTCGCCTTCGTCTCCGACCTCAGCGTGCGGCGCAAGATCGAGGAGCGCTTGCGCTACCTGACCCATTACGACGATCTCACCGGGCTGGCCAACCGCGGCCTGCTGAAGGAGCGGCTGCAGGAAGCCTGTCAGCGGGTTCGCCGCAACGGCCGCAACATGGCGGTGCTGTATATCGATCTGGACCGTTTCAAGCTGCTCAATGAAAGCCTCGGCCACGAGGCGGCCGATGCGTTGCTGCGCGAGGTGTCTCGACGGCTGAGCCAGACCCTCGGTGAGGCCGACACCATTGCCCGCCTGTCCGGCGACGAATTCGTCGTGCTGCTCGATGCCTACGGCAGCCTCAGCGGTCTGGCGCACCTGGGCAGTCGTCTGCTGCAGCGCATCCGCAAGCCGATCGTCATCGGCGAACAGGAGCTGGTGATCAGCGCTTCCATCGGTGTCAGCCTGCTGCCGGACAACAGCCGCGATGCCGAGGTCCTGCTGCGCCAGGCCAGCACCGCCATGCAGCAGGCCAAGCACCTGGGCGGCAACACCCTGCAGTTCTTCACCGACCGCCCGCAGGCATCCGGCATGCACTACCTGCAACTGGAGAACCAGCTGCGCAAGGCGCTGGAAGTCGGCCAGCTGGAAGTCTTCTACCAACCGCGCCTGAGTCTGGCCGACGACAGACTGGAGGCCGCCGAGGCATTGGTGCGCTGGCGCCACCCGCAGCGCGGACTGGTCACGCCGGCGGACTTCATTCCGCTGGCCGAGGAAACCGGGCTGATCATTCCGCTGGGCGAGTTCGTCCTGCGCGAGGCGTGCCGCCAGGCACGCCGCTGGCAGCAGGAAGGGCTGGCGGACATCCGCGTGTCGGTGAACCTCTCCGTGAAGCAGCTGCGTCAGGGCAACTTCGTCAGTCTGGTGCGCCAGGTGCTGGAAGAGACCGGGCTGCCGCCAGCGATGCTGGAACTGGAACTCACCGAGAGTCAGCTGCTGGACGACATCGATAACGCCATCAGCATCAGCGAGCAATTGCGTGCGCTCGGCGTGAAGCTGGCGATCGACGACTTCGGCACCGGTTACTCGTCGCTGAGCTACCTCAAGCGCTTCCCGGTGGACTACGTGAAGATCGACCGCTCGTTCATCAGCGAGGTGGAGCATTCCACCCAGGATGCGGCGATCACCCGTGCCATCATCGCCATGGTTCACAGCCTGGAACGGCGAGTGGTGGCCGAGGGCGTGGAAACCCAGGCGCAGATGGACTTCCTGAAGGCCAACCTGTGCGACGAAATCCAGGGCTACCTGCTCAGCCCGCCGGTGCCGGCCGAGCAGTTCGCCGAGCTGCTGCGCTAGCGGGCGGTTGCCCGCCCAGCTTCAGCCGCGGGTGCTGCTGCCGCCCTCCAGCTCGCGCATCAGCAGGCCGAAGTGCAGGTCCACGTCCTGCGGGACCGGCAGATAGACGGTGTGGCCGTCGCCCGGCGCAACCTCGATGGCCTCGCCGCGGCTGCTTTCCAGGGCCTCCAGGCGCAGGTTGAGATTGCCCTGCGGTGTCATCAGCTCCAGCCTGTCGCCGACCGCGAAGCGGTTTTTCACTTTCACCTCGGCCAGGCCGTTGCGCCGCTCGCCGGTCAGCTCGCCGACGAACTGCTGGCGCTCGGAGAGCGAGAAGCCGCGTTCGTAGTTCTGGTATTCGTCGTGCACGTGACGGCGCAGGAAACCCTCGGTATAGCCGCGGTGGGCCAGGGATTCGAGGGTGTCCATCAACGACTTGTCGAACGGCCGGCCGGCCAGTGCGTCATCGATGGCCTTGCGGTAGACCTGCGCGGTACGCGCCACGTAGTAGTGGCTCTTGGTGCGGCCTTCGATCTTCAGCGAGTGCACGCCCATCTGCACCAGCCGCTCGACGTGCTGTACGGCGCGCAGGTCCTTGGAGTTCATGATGTAGGTGCCGTGCTCGTCCTCGGTCGCCTCCATGAACTCGCCGGGCCGCGAGACATCCTCGAGCAGGAACACCTTGTCGGTGGGCGCTCCGACGCCCAGGGTCGGGTTGCCCTGCGCCTCGACCTGCTGCACGGCGATGGGCTCGTAGAGGTGAACCGAGTTGCCCAGTTCGTCCTCCTTGGCCTCGTGGGTCTTGTATTCCCAGCGGCAGGCATTGGTGCAGGTGCCCTGGTTGGGATCGCGCTGGTTGATGTAGCCCGACAGCAGGCAGCGACCGGAATAGGCCATGCACAGCGCACCATGGACGAACACTTCCAGCTCCATGCCCGGCACCTGCTCGCGTATCTCGCCGATCTCCTCCAGCGAGAGCTCGCGGGAAAGGATCACCCGGGAGACGCCCTGGCTTTCCCAGAACTTCACCGTCGCCCAGTTCACCGCATTGGCCTGTACCGAGAGGTGGATGGTCTGCTGCGGAAAATGCTCGCGCACCAGCATGATCAGGCCCGGGTCGGACATGATCAGCGCGTCCGGCCCCATCGCCACCACCGGCTCCAGGTCCTTGATGAAGGTCTTGAGCTTGGCGTTGTGCGGGGCGATGTTGACCACCACGTAGAACTGCTTGCCCAGCGCGTGGGCCTCGTCGATGCCGACCTTCAGGTTGGCGTGGTCGAACTCGTTGTTGCGTACGCGCAGGCTGTAGCGTGGCTGCCCGGCGTACACCGCATCGGCGCCGTAGGCGAAGGCGTAGCGCATGGATTTCAGCGTGCCGGCAGGCGACAGCAGCTCGGTGCGGTTGGGGGTGTTCATGGCGCGGGACTCGCAGGGGTATCGAAAGCGCGGCATTTTACTGCGCTTGCCGGGCGATTGCGCGTCGAGCGTTGTCCGCAACGACGCGGCAGGCAGCGCCCAGCGAGCGGGGCGCGCAGGGGGTCAGGCGACAGATGCCTCCTTGAGCATGTCGTAGAGACGATCCTTGAGCTGCAGCTTCTGCTTCTTCAGGTTTTCCACCTCGCTGTCGGTGCCCGGCACGATGTGCGCCTCGATGTTCTTCACCCGCTGGTCGAGGTCGTTGTGCTCGTCGAACAGGCGGGCAAAGGTCTTGTTTTCAGCCTTGAGACGGGTGATCAGATCGCGGTACTCGGGGAACATGGCAACTCCTGCTTCATGGGGGAGCGATGGGGCGCCTCGCGCGTCTTGCGACCGGCAGGCGCCGCTTGCAGCCATGGTCCTCCCGCCCCGAGCGGGCGGTATTGATCGGCGTCATACGGGATGGGCGGCCGTGCAGACAGCAAAACGCCGGGACGAGCCCGGCGTTTTGTGTTGCAAGCCCGAATCAGGCTGCGGCGATCACGTCGCCATGGTTTTCCGGCTCGATCAGTGCGCGGTGCAGCGCGGCGATGGCGGCGTCGTAGTCTTCCTCGTTGACCACGCACTGCATCTCCACCTGACGGATCGACTGGTGGATCGCCTGGATGCTGATGCCGGCCTCGGCCAGAGCGGCCACGGTCTTGGCCAGAATGCCCTTGACCTTGAGGTCGGAGCCGATGGCCGAAACGATGGCCAGGTTGTGCACGGTGACCTCGGCGGCCGGGTACTGCTCCTCGATCAGCCGCGCGGCGCGGTTGATCAGCTTGCGCGAACCGGAGGCGTAGTAGGTGATGCTGTTGGCGTCGGAATCCTTGTTCACCACATAGAGCTTGAGCTGCTTGAGCAGCTTGCTGATCTCCATGTCGTAGCCGATGTCGCCGAGCATGTCCTGGTCGAACACCTCGATGCCGAAGACGTCCTTGCGCCCGGCGATGATCTCGACGCAGGGCTTCTCGGACTTGTAGTCCTGGCTGATCAGCGTGCCGCCATGCTCGGGCTCGAAGGCATTCTTGATGCGCAGTTCGACGCCGGCGCGACGCAGGGTCTTGGCGGCGCGCGGGTGGATCGCCTCCATGCCGAGGTTCGACAGCTGGTCGGCGACGTCGTAGTTGGTGCGGCCGATGGTGACGACTTTGTCGGCACCCACCAGATTCGGGTCGGCCGAGGACAGGTGGAATTCCTTGTGGATGATCGCCTCGCGCGCGCCGGTGGCGGCGGCGATCTGGGCGAAGGTGATCTCGCTGTAGCCGCGATCGAAGGTGTTCATCAGGCCTTCGGCGCAATGGGTGTAACCGGTGGCGACCACCAGTTCGCGGCTGAAGTCGAAGCCGGCGAAGTGGCTGGAAATCATCTCCTCGAACGGCAGCGGTGCTTCCTGCTGCCAGCCGGTGAGGTCGGCCAGGCGCGCGTTGACGCCGCGCTGCTTGAGCGCCAGCACCGAGTTGAAGGCGCTGTGGGCTTCGCCGAGGGAAGCGAGCATCTCGCGCACCTTCATCAGGTGTTCGGAGAGCTGGAAGTGGCCGTAGGCGCAAAGCTTCTGCAGGCTGTGCATGCACTCGCTGGCATCGTCGATGCGCGAGTTGATGAACTGGTTGGCGGCGTGCAGTTCGTACTCGGAACTGAACAGCTCGGCGTTCTTGGCGAGCATGCGCTGGCGCACACCCTCCAGCGCTTCGCGCCAGGCACCTTCGCTCTGCGCATCGGCGAAGCGTTGGTAGACGCCGGGCTCGCCGGTCTTCTTGTGCTCCAGCAGCAGGTTGGTCATGCCGCTGTAGGCCGAGACGACGAAGATGCGCTGGTACAGCGCTGCGCCTTCCCGGCGGCCGATGAAGATATTGTCGAGAACTTCCTCGAAGCGGCTCATCGACGTGCCGCCGATCTTTTCCACGGTATGCATCTTTTTATAGCGTCCGAATCTGGCAGGCCGTTGACGGGCCCGGCGCGCGGCTGGCGCACCTGTCGATCAACGAGCTGGAGTGAATTTCCCTGGGCCGGTAGCGATCGGCCAAGCCGGGGGAAGGGGCCCGTCATCAGACGCGCCCCATCGCCTCAGAGATACTGTTGCGGCCGAATGTCCAGCGGCTTGAAATTCTCGCGTTCGGCGACAAAGGCCGGGCGCGGTTTCTGCTCGCAGAACGGAGCCTGCACGGCATTATCCACGTGGTTGTAGACGTAGAACAGATTGCTCCGCGCGCTGGGCGTGATGTTGCCGTTGGAGCCGTGCATGGTGTTGCAGTCGAAGAACACCACGCTGCCGGCGGGGCCGGTGGCGCAGTCGATGCCGAAGCGGCTGGCCAGCTCGCTCAGGCTGTTCTGGTCGGGGATGCCGATCTCCTGCTTGCGCAGGGACTTCTCGTAGTGATTTTCCGGTGTGGCTCCGACACAGCGCACGTAGTGCTTGTGCGAGCCGGGCATCAGCATCAGCGGGCCGTTGTGCGGCTCGTTGTCGGTCAAGAGGATCGAGCAGGACAGGCAGCGCATGCGCGGCATGCCGTCCTCGATGTGCCAGGTCTCGAAGTCCGAGTGCCAGTAGAACTCCTTGCCGGTGAAGCCGGGCTTGAAGTTCATGCGCGACTGATGCACGTACAGGTCGCCGCCAAGGATGAAGCGGGCAATGCCGGCGGTGCGCTCGTCGGCTGCGACGCGGGCGAACAGCTCGTTGTCCTTGTGGATGGCGAACACCGAGCGGATCGCACCGCTGTCGGGTTCCTTGATGGTCTTGCCGGAACCGGCGACGGCCGGGTCCTGGCGCATGCGCTCGAGTTCGGCGCGAAACAGCGCGACTTCGTCGGCGCTGAACAGATTGGGGATGACCAGGTAGCCGTCGCGCTCGAAGCGTTCGACCAGCTCTGCCGCGATCGGCGCATTCTCCAGGTCGCTGCGGTAGACGACCGGATCCAGGCGTTCCTGCCAGCTGGGCTGGTCTTCCTGGCGCGAGGGATACAGGTCGGCTTGCATAGGGTTCACGCTTACCTCCTTTCTTGTAATGGCGGGGCGGCGCGGTGGCCGCCCCGGTTAAACCGGTATCAGACGGTTTCGGCCTCCAGCGGATAGACGCCGCTTTCGTCATGCACTTCGCGCCCGTTGAGCGGCGGGTTGAAGACGCAGGCCAGCTTCATGTCTTCGCTGCCACCGCGCAGCAGGTGCTCGTCATGCTTGTCCAGCACGTACAACGTGCCCGGCTCGATCTTGTAGATCTTGCCGTCGGCGATGGTTTCGATCTCGCCATTGCCGCTGATGCAGTACACCGACTCGAAGTGGTTCTGGTAGTGGATGTGCGTCTCGCTGCCGGCGTAGATGGTGGTGATGTGGAAGGAGAATCCCACCTTGTCGTCCTTGAGCAGCATGCGCGTGCTGTCCCAGGTGCCGGTCTGGCTGTGGACCTTGCGGTCGGTCTTTTCGCACTCGGCGAGGGTTCTGACGATCATTGCGGATACCTCAGGAAGCTTGGTTCTCGGTCTGCTCGCTCATCACGGCGGCAAAGGCCTTGTCGAGGATGGAAAGCGCCTTGTCGATCTGCTCATCGCTGATGATCAGCGGGCAGAGGCACTTGACCACTTCGCTGTGGGCGCCGCTGGTCTCGATCACCAGGCCGTTTTCGAAGGCGTGGCGGCACACTGCGGCGGCAATCTCGCCATCCGGGCAGCTGATGCCGATCATCATCCCGCGGCCCTTGAGGAACAGCGAATCCGGGCCGTGGCGACGGATGATGCGCTGCATGCCGTCGGCGATGCGCTTGCCCTTGGCCTTCACGCTGTTGGCGAACGCGTCGTTCTGCCAGAAGTGCTCGACCGCCGCGGCCGCCGTGACGAAGGCATGGGTGTTGCCGCGGAAGGTGCCGTTGTGCTCGGCCGGGCCGAAGACGTCATGCTCGGGCTTGATGAGCATCGTCGCGAACGGCAGGCCAAAGCCCGACAGGCTTTTCGCCATCGTCACGATGTCCGGCTTCACACCCATCTCCTCGAAAGAGAAGAAGGTGCCGGTGCGGCCGCAGCCCGCCTGGATGTCGTCGATGATGAGCAGCGCGCCGTGTTTCTTGGCCAGCTCGGCCACGCGCTTGACCCATTCGCCAGAGGCGGCGTTCAGGCCACCCTCGCCCTGCACGGTCTCGAGCAGGATCGCCGCCGGCGCTTCCATGCCCGAGGACTTGTCGTCGAGCATCGCTTCCAGCAGGTCGGCGCTGTCGGTCGACTCGCCCATGTAGCCGTCGAACGGCATGCGCGTGACGTCGTGCAGCGTCGTGCCGGCGCCACCGCGGTGATAGCCGTTGCCGGTCGCGGCCAGCGCGCCCAGCGTGACACCGTGGAAGCCGTTGGTGAAGCTCACGATGTTCGTCCGGCCGGTCACCTTGCGGGCCAGTTTCATCGCCGCCTCGACGGCGTTGGTGCCCGTGGGGCCCATGAACATCAGCTTGTAGTCCATGCCCCGCGGTTCGAGGATCTTCTTCTCGAACGCCTCAAGGAAGGCGGCCTTTTCGTCGGTGTGCAGGTCGAGCCCGTGCGTGATGCCGTCACGGGTGATGTGATCGACCAGCGCCGATTTCATGTCGGGGTCGTTGTGACCGTAGTTCAGCGAAGAGCAGCCGGCGAGGAAGTCGATGTACTCCCGGCCGTCGCTGTCGGTCATCGTGGACCCTTCGGCCTTGGTGAAAACGACGGGGAAGCCACGGCAGTAGGAGCGGGCTTCGCTCTCGCGTCGTTGGAAAATAGTCTCGGGTTCGGCTGACGTATCAGTCGGCATGGGGTTTTCCTTCGGTTTGATTGCGTTGGTCGGGCCTAAGCGATTGGCCCCCGGCAGTCCGGGGACCCCGCCCTGCTCAGGCCACGCGCTTCAGCGGTTCAGCGAAGCGGATGGTGACCATGTGTTCGGTGGCATGCTGGCCATCGAAGTGGTCATCACGTTTATAATGCGCCTCGTCCGAAACGGTTCCGCCGCGCTTTTCGGCAAAGCGCGTGAACAGCGCCCAGGAGGCGTCATTGTCGCGGGTGATGGTGGTTTTGAGGCGGGTCACGTCGCTGCATTCATCGCGCGACAGGATCTCCGACAGCATCTTGGTGCCCAGGCCCAGACCGCGCGCCTTTTCGGACACGGCGACCTGCCACACGAACAGCGTGTCGGGTTCGCTGGGCAGCACATAGGCCGAGATCCAGCCTACGACCTCTCCATCCAGTTCGGCCACCACGCAGGTGTCGCCGAAGTGATCGCACTGGATCAGGTTGCAGTACATGGAGTTCTCGTCGAGCGGCTTGCTCTCGCGGATCAGGTTCCAGATCGCGGCGCCATCGGTGTCCGTGGGTGTGCGGAACACCACGTCCCGCGATCGGCTAGGATCGTTGTCTTTCGAAGGCATGNNGGAATTCTCGTCCAGCGGCTTGCAGTCGCGGATGAGTTCCCAGACGGAAGATCCGTCTTCGCCATTGGGTTTCCGCAGGATTGGCTTGCGGCCTTTCTCTCCGGATTCGACGGTATGCACGGGACTCGATGCCTCCTTTTGCTTTACATGGCTAAGTATAGGCATTCTGCGATTCGTTTCAATAGGCGAAGGACTTTTCTGGGTTAACGCCATATCTGCCTGAAAATGCTATGTTTTGACTACCTACCTAGGCAAAAATCTGCTTAGTATGGCTAAAAGTGAACTCCCTATTGCCCTCAAAACCGTTGATCGCGGCCCCGGACCGCACTATCCAATCGTGGTCTTTTCGTGAGGAGCCGTATGGATCGCACCGATGTCAGCCTGATCGCCCTGCGCCGAATCCTGCGCGCGACGGAGCTTTATGGGCGCCGTCTGGCGAAAGAGGCGGGCATGACGGCCGTGCAGTTCCGCGTGCTTCAGATCATCGCCGAAAACGGCCACGCGACGCCCACGGCCATCGCCCACCGGATGGGGGTGACGCAGGCCACCATGACGGCGCTGATCGACAAGCTGGTCAAGCGCGGGCTGGTCGAACGGCGCCGCTCCGAAACCGACCGGCGGCAGACCAACGTCTTCATCACCGAGGCGGGGCGCGAAACCGTCAACGACGCGCCCGACCCGCTCCAGCAGCGCTACGTCAAGAATTTCGAGGCGCTGGAGGATTGGGAACAGGCGATGATCGTGGCTGCCCTGGAACGCGTGGCCGCGATGCTCGACGCAGGCGAAATCGACGCCTCGCCCGTCCTCGATATCGGGGAATTCGGCAAGGCCCAGTGACGCGGCCCGCGCCCGTGCTGGCGCTCCTGCATCATAGGCGCCGCAATCTCGCCGCGCCTTCTTGGCCTCTCCCACCTGCGCGCCTATAAGGCCCGGGCAGCGATAGCGGAGGCGCCATGCGCACGGCAGAAATCACCCGCAAGACGTCCGAGACCGACATCTCGGTCAGCATCGACCTGGACGGGTCGGGGCGGTACGACAACCGCACCGGCATCGGGTTCTTCGATCACATGCTCGACCAGCTGGCGCGCCACGCGCTGATCGACATGAAGGTCCGCGGCGCGGGCGACACCCATATCGACGACCACCACACGGTCGAGGATGTCGGCATCGCGCTGGGCCAGGCGCTGAGCCAGGCGCTCGGCGACAAGCGCGGCATCCGGCGCTACGGCGCCTGCCTCCTGCCGATGGACGACGCGCTGGTGCGGGCCGCGCTCGACCTCTCCGGCCGGCCCTACCTGGTGTGGAACGTCGAGATGCCCGCCGCCAAGATCGGCACCTTCGACACGGAACTGGTGCGCGAGTTCTTCCAGGCGCTCGCCACCCATGGCGGGATCACCCTGCACGTGGACGCGCTGCACGGCGTCAACAGCCACCACATCGCCGAGGCGGCCTTCAAGGCGGTGGCGCGCGCCCTGCGCGAGGCGGTCGAGACCGACCCGCGCAAGGCCGACGCCGTGCCCTCGACCAAGGGCGCGCTCTGACCCGATGCTGACCGTTCTGATCGACTACGAAAGCGGCAACCTGCACTCGGCCGAAAAGGCGTTCCAGCGCATGGCGCGCGAGGTCGACGGCGGCGAAGTCATCGTCAGCGACCGGGCCGAGGACGTGGCCCGCGCCGACCGGATCGTGCTGCCCGGCGACGGCGCCTTCCCGGCCTGCATGCGCGCGCTCAAGGGCCGCGAAAACGTCTTCGACGCCCTGAAAGAGGCGGTGGAGCAGCGCGGGCGGCCGTTCCTCGGGATCTGCGTGGGCATGCAGCTCATGGCGCGGATGGGGCATGAATACGAGGAAACGCCGGGCCTCGGCTGGATCGACGGCGAGGTCGAGCGCATCGCGCCCGACGATCCCGCGCTGAAGGTGCCGCATATGGGCTGGAACGACCTGGTGATCGACCACCCCCACCCCGTGCTCGCAGGGGTGGAGACCGGCCATCACGCCTATTTCGTGCATTCCTACCACATGCGCGTGGACGACCGCGCCCAGCTTCTGGCGCATGCCGAATACGGCGCGCCGATCACCGCCATCGTGGGCCGCGACACGATGCTGGGCACCCAGTTCCATCCGGAAAAGAGCCAGGCGACCGGCCTGCGCCTGATCGCCAACTTCCTCAACTGGACGCCCTGAGGCGCTACTTCACGCGCAGCCAGGTCTGGCCCAGGCAGATCGGCCCGATGCAGCCCGACACCTTCAGGCTGTTGCCGTTCAGCCGCATCTTGGAGCGGTAGACCTTGTCGTTCGACGGCCGCCAGATCTTGCCGTCGCCATAGCGGCCATTGCCTTCGGGCACCATGTCCCAGACGATCCGCTTGCCGAGATTGGCGCTTTTGTATTCGCCGTCGGAATTGAACGTCCGCGCGATGGTGCCACACAGCTTTGGCCCGCAGGGCGCGATCTCGACAACGGCATAGGCGCCGTCATCGACCTCGGTCTTCCAACGGCCCTCGGCCGGGTCGGCGGCCCAGCCGGCCCCGGCGGTCAGTGCCAGCGCGGCGAGCGTGGCGAACAGTTTGCGCATGATCGTCTCCTCCCTGAAACCTTGGCGTGCAGATTGGCGCCCGGCGCGCGGTCGGGCAAGTCCGATTGCATATCCCCTCGCGTCATGCAAAACCCCGCCGGCAACGCCAGACGCCCGGAGCCGCCCATGATCCTCTACCCCGCCATCGACCTGAAGGACGGCAACGCCGTCCGCCTGCTGCGCGGCGAGATGGAGAAGGCGACCGTCTTCAACAACGACCCGGCCGCACAGGCGAAAGAGTTCGTGGCGGCCGGCTGCGAGTGGCTGCACCTCGTGGACCTCAACGGCGCCTTCGCGGGCGAGCCCGTGAACGCCGCCGCGGTCGAGGCGATCCTGGCCGGGACGGACGTGCCCGTGCAGCTCGGCGGCGGCATCCGCGACATGGCCACGATCGAGACCTGGCTTGCCAAGGGCCTGGCCCGCGTGATCCTGGGCACCGTGGCGGTGGAGGACCCCGCCCTTGTCCGCGAGGCCGCCCGCGCCTTCCCGGGCCAGGTCGCCGTGGGGATCGACGCCCGCGACGGCCGCGTCGCCACCCGCGGCTGGGCCGAAGAAACGGACGTGGACGCCACCGAGCTTGCCAAGAGCTTCGAGGACGCCGGCGTCGCCGCCATCATCTACACCGACATCGACCGCGACGGCGCCATGCAGGGCCCGAACATCGCCGCCACGGCCGCGCTGGCGCGCGCGGTGTCGATCCCGGTCATCGCCTCGGGCGGCGTGTCGTCGCTCGACGATCTGATCGCGCTGCGCGATTGCGGCGCGCCGCTCAACGGCGCGATTTCAGGCCGGGCGCTCTATGACGGGGCGCTCGATCTGAAAGCCGCGCTGCAAGCGCTCGGCTGAGCGTTGCCAGAGGGGCCGCGACCGGCTATGCCCGCCCCATGCTGAAGACCCGCATCATCCCCTGCCTCGACGTGGCCGACGGCCGCGTGGTCAAGGGCGTGAACTTCGTCGACCTGCGCGACGCGGGCGACCCGGTGGACGCCGCAAAGGCCTATGACGCCGCCGGGGCCGACGAGCTCTGTTTCCTCGACATCCACGCCACCCACGAAAACCGCGGCACGATGTTCGACGTCGTCACGCGCACCGCCGAAAGCTGCTACGTGCCGCTCACCGTGGGCGGCGGCGTGCGCACG
>JABAHQ010005891.1_pt2 | contig 29003 bp, 30 predicted proteins | sample 7062091 | NCBI WGS metagenome assembly JABAHQ01 (sample SAMN14534359, study PRJNA622989) | marine sediment metagenome | biome: marine biome [ENVO:00000428]; feature: marine pelagic biome [ENVO:01000023]; material: deep marine sediment [ENVO:00002113] | place: India: Gulf of Kutch | collected...
AGCAGCAGCGGGTGGCCATCGCCCGGGCGCTGTGCATGCAGCCCGAGGTGATGCTCTTCGACGAGCCGACCTCGGCGCTGGACCCGGAGATGATCAAGGAGGTGCTGGACGTGATGATCGAGCTGGCCCGCGAGGGCATGACCATGCTCTGCGTCACCCACGAGATGGGCTTCGCCAAGACGGTCGCCGACCGGGTGATCTTCATGGACCAGGGCCAGATCATCGAGCAGGCCCCGCCCGAGCGCTTCTTCAACCACCCCGAGTCGGAGCGCACCCAGCTCTTCCTGAGCCAGATCCTCGGCCACTGAGCCGCCCTGTGCTAGCCTTCCCGGCAGGACGCCGGCATGCGGGCGGTGATTCCCGACGAATCATCGCCCCACTCTTCCTTCCTTCCTGCACTCTTTGACCGGCGTCAAAGCCCCGAGCCACCCTCTTCTGCTACGCTTAACATGCATCAGCAATGCATATTAAGGAAACGCCAGGCGCCATCCGCCCTTACGGCGACGCGCCTGCCAGACGAGCAAGGGGGAAAGGTTCATGGCCGACGGTCTCACCAAGTCGGCGGCCCGCAACATCTTCTATGGCGGGTCGCTGTTCTTCTTTCTGCTGTTCGCCGCCCTGACGGCCCACAGCCACTGGTACATGGTCAACAAGTCCACCGACAAGGAGGGGCTCACCGAGTCCGTCGAGCACGGCAAGCACATCTGGGAAAAGAACATGTGCATCAACTGCCACAGCATCATGGGCGAGGGCGCCTACTTCGCGCCGGAGCTGGGCAACGTGTTCGTCCGCCGGGGTGGTGAGGAGGCCTTCAAGCCCTTCCTGCACGCCTGGATGAAGGCTCAGCCACTCGGCGCCCCCGGACGCCGCGCGATGCCGCAATTCAATCTGACCGAGCAGCAAGTTGACGATATGGCGGAGTTCCTCAAGTGGACTTCGAAGATCGACACCAACAACTGGCCGCCAAACAAGGAAGGTTGAGTGATGAACGTCTTTGTTTCCGAATTCAAAGGAGGGCCACGAGATGGGCATCATTAACCCGCATCTCAAATTCCAATCGCAGGCGGTCGCCAAACCCTACTTCGTGTTTGCACTGATCCTGTTCGTCGGTCAGATCCTCTTCGGTCTGATCATGGGGCTGCAGTACGTGGTGGGCGACTTCCTGTTCCCGCTGCTGCCGTTCAACGTGGCGCGGATGGTGCACACCAACCTGCTGATCGTCTGGCTGCTGTTCGGCTTCATGGGCGCGGCCTACTACCTCATCCCCGAGGAAGCGGACCGTGAACTGCACAGCCCGAAACTGGCCATCATCCTGTTCTGGGTGTTCGCCGCCGCCGGCGTGCTGACCATTCTCGGTTACCTGTTCGTGCCCTACGCGGGTCTGGCGGAAATGACCAAGAACGAGCTGCTGCCGACCATGGGCCGCGAGTTCCTGGAGCAGCCGACGATCACCAAGATCGGCATCGTGATCGTGGCGCTGGGCTTCCTCTACAACATCGGCATGACCATGCTCAAGGGTCGCAAGACCGTGGTCAGCACGGTGATGATGACCGGTCTGATCGGCCTCGCGGTGTTCTTCCTGTTCTCCTTCTACAACCCGGACAACCTGGCGCTCGACAAGTACTTCTGGTGGTTCGTCGTGCACCTGTGGGTGGAAGGCGTGTGGGAACTGATCATGGGTGCCATCCTGGCCTTCGTGCTGATCAAGATCACCGGCGTCGACCGCGAAGTGATCGAGAAGTGGCTCTACGTGATCATCGCCATGGCGCTGATCACCGGCATCATCGGCACCGGCCACCACTTCTTCTGGATCGGCGCACCGACCGTCTGGCTGTGGCTGGGCTCGATCTTCTCCGCCCTTGAGCCGCTGCCGTTCTTCGCCATGGTGCTGTTCGCCCTGAACATGGTGAACCGTCGACGCCGCGAACACCCGAACAAGGCCGCCTCGCTGTGGGCCATCGGCACCACCGTGACCGCCTTCCTCGGCGCCGGTGTATGGGGCTTCCTGCACACCCTGGCCCCGGTGAACTACTACACCCACGGTTCGCAGCTGACCGCTGCGCATGGCCACCTGGCCTTCTACGGCGCCTACGCGATGATCGTGATGACCATGATCAGCTATGCCATGCCGCGTCTGCGTGGCCTGGGTGAAGCACCGGATGCACGGGCACAGCGCGTCGAGGTCTGGGGCTTCTGGCTGATGACCCTGTCCATGGTCGCCATCACCCTGTTCCTTACTGCTGCCGGCGTGGTGCAGGTCTGGCTGCAACGCATCCCTGCCGATGGCGCCGCCATGTCCTTCATGGCGACTGCCGACCAGCTGGCCATCTTCTTCTGGCTGCGCCTGGTCGCCGGGGTGTTCTTCCTGATCGGTCTGGTCTGCTACCTGTACAGCTTCCGCCAGCGCGGTCGAGTACCGGTCGCAGCAGCGGCAGCCGCCGCGGCCTGAGACGGTTCGCAATGAGCATCGACGGCCCGGCTGGTAATAGCGGGCCGTTTTGCGTTCCAACTGCCAGCACGGAGTAACCCGCCATGGCCTTTACCATCGAAGTGGAAGAGTGGGTCGGCAGTGTCTGGCACCGCTTCATCACCCGTCGCGCCAGCCCGGACTTTCCCGAGGCACGAGTGGAACTTGAGAGCATGCAGCGGCCGCTGTCGCTGCTGTTCCGCGCCATGGGCGGCGCCAGCGGCGTGGGTGTCGAGGCCGCCAGCGCGCGTGACATGCTCGTGCGGCGCAACCTGCTGCAGCAGGTCGCCGGCACCTGCAAGCAACTGCCGGTGGCCTGGTGCGACGCCAGCAACCTGCGGCTGCCACAGAGCCTGGCGGTGTACCCGGAAGTCTCGCTGAACCAGGACCTGTATCGCTGGCTGGCGCTGCTCGCCGCGCAGGCGGGGCAGATGCGCCATTGGGCGCGGGACAACCAGCGCTGGACCCAGGCCATCCTCGAGCAGTTCCCGGCCATGCGTGCGCGTTACCGGCGCCTGGTCGAGGCTCATCTGCAGTTGCGCCCGGACCCGAGCCAGCTGCCCAAGGCCGAGGCCGCACTGGAAAGCGCGCTGTGCCAGGCGCTGCGTGAACCGGGCAGCGTCAGCCAGTTCCCGCGTAGCGAGCGCGCGCCCTGGCCATTGCCGCTGTGGCTGTATCCGGCGGACAACCTGGGTGAACCCCAGGCCGCGCAGCGCGCCGAGGAAGGCGAGGGCAATCTGGAAACCCCGCCCGGTGGCGAGTCGCGCCAGCGCAAGCGGGCTCGGCGGGTCGAGGAAAGCTCGAGCAAGGGCGGCCTGCTGCTGTTCCGTCTGGAAAACCTGTTCAGCTGGTCCGAGCATATCGAGCTGGATCGCTGCGGCGACGATACCGAGGATCTGGACGCGGCCCGTGTCGCCGAGGATCTCGACGAACTGGCTCTGTCGCGTCAGCGCATGCGTCAGGGCGGCGGCCTGAAGCTGGACCTGGACCTGCCGGCCGCGGACTTCGACGATGTGCCGCTGGGTGAGGGCATCAAGCTGCCCGAATGGAATTATCGCAAGCAATGCCTGCAGAAGGACTTCGTCAACCTGCAGCTGATGCTGCCCCGTGGCGCCGAGGCGAAGCCGCTGCCGCTGCACCTGTCGCCCCTGGCGCGGCGCCTGCGCCGGCAGTTCGAGCATCTGCGCAACGACCGCCAGTGGCTGCGCCAGCAACCCCAGGGTTCCGAGCTGGACATGCAGGCCTGGCTCGATTTTCACGTCGAGCGGCAGAACGGCCAGTGCGCCGAGCGCGGCCTGTTCATGGAGCAGCGGCAGAATCGCCGCGACCTGGCCTGTCTGCTGCTGGCCGACCTGTCGATGTCCACCGATGCGCATCTGGACAACGAGCATCGGGTGATCGACGTGGTGACCGACAGCCTGCTGCTGTTCGGCGAGGCGCTGTCGGCGGTGGGCGATCCCTTTGCGCTGTACGGCTTCTCCTCGCTGCGTCGCCAGCAGGTGCGCATGCAGGAGCTGAAGAGCTTCCGCCAGCCCTACGGCGACGAGACTCGCGGGCGCATCCAGGCGCTCAAGCCCGGTTACTACACCCGCATGGGCGCGGCCATCCGCCAGGCCACCGAACTGCTCGGTGCCTGCAAGCAGCGGCGCAAGCTGTTGCTGCTGGTCACCGACGGCAAGCCGAATGACCTGGATCTCTATGAAGGTCGCTACGGCGTCGAGGATACCCGTCAGGCCGTCATGGAGGCGCGCAAGCAGGGGCTGCTGCCGTTCTGCATCACCATCGACCGCGAAGCCGGCGACTACCTGCCGTACATGTTCGGCGCCAACGGCTACACCCTGATCAAGGAGCCACAGCAGCTGCCGTTCCGCCTGCCGCAGTTGTACAAGCAGCTGACCCAGCCGTAGGCGGGCAATGGGGGATATCGTGTTGCGCAGCCGCCGCGGTTCTGTATTGCAGGACGGTAGGGTGGATGTAGCTTTTCACGTCCACCGAGCAGCCGCTCGGTGGATGGCTATTCCGTGAATCGGTGAGGCGCGGTCCATCCTGCGACCGACGGGGTTCGTTGGCCGGGCGGCTGGCGTGGCATGTAGGGTGGGTGGCGCTGTTCACGCCCGCGGCGCACCTTCGTACGGATCGGTTAAGCGTGATTCGCCCTGGCGATCAGAACAGATAACGCGGCAGCCAGACGATCATCACCGCGCAGAAGATGCTGAGGGCGATGCAGAACCAGAGGAAACGCCGTTGGCGGCGTTCCGGGGCGCCATCGGCGTGTTCCGGCAGGGGCATGCCGCAGTTGCTGCATTCGGCGTCCCCCGGCGGATTGTCTTGCTGGCAGTACAGGCACTTGGGCATGTGGTGCTCCTCCTCGCCAGCNNCTGCTCGCGCCGTCGACTTTGATGGCGATCAACTCACTCGAACTGCTCGAGCCGCTGGCGATCGAGGATGGCGATCTGCCGACCTTCCTGGGTGATGATGCCCTCGTCGATCAGTCGGCGGATGATCCGTGAGAACGTCTCCGGCTGGATCGACAGGTGCCCGGCCACCAGCTGTTTGGCCATCGGCAGTTCGAAGCTGTTGCTGTCGTCCTTCACCCGCGCCAGTTGCGTCAGCAGATAACGCACCACGCGGTGAGTGGCGTTCTTCAGCGACAGCGTCTCGATCTCGTTGATGCGCTGGTGCAGGCGCACGCAGAGCTTGCCGAGCAGGGCGAACGTCAGTCGCTGGTTGGCCTCCAGCAGACGCATGTAGGCAGCGTTGGAGAAGCGGTAGACCTGCGACGGGCAGACCGCCTGGGCCGAGGCGACGTAGTTGGGCGTGTCCATCAGCATCATGGCTTCGGCGAAGGTCTGACGGTTGCCGATCACCTCGAAGACCTTTTCCTGGCCGTCCGGTGTCAGGCGGTAGACCTTCACCGCACCGGAGATGACGAAGTAGAAGTTGTGTGCCGGCTCGCCCTGATGGAACAGGTTGTCGCCCTTGTCCAGGTTGAGCAGCTGGCTGGCATTGAGCAGTTCTTCCATCTGCTCTTCGTTGAGCGGTTCGAACAGGTGATGGCTGCGGAGGATCTGGTGGTGTACGCGGTGAAGCACCATGCAAGGCGTCCTGTTTCAATTGAACAACAACAAACGTCGGGCTTCAGCCTAGCGCAAGTGCTGGGCGATGGCGCAGGCCAGACGTTGATGACGGTCAAGGTCTGGCCAATAGGTCGTGTCGCCGCGGCGTGGGATCAGTGCAGACGGGCGACGAAACCGTCACGCCAGAGCGGCTCGGCGAACAGCTGCGGGTAGCGCTCCAGCGCCTCGACGAGGCGTTGCAGGCCCTGCTCGCGCTGGTCGGCTTCGGATAACGCCTCGGCGCCCCTGAGCAGGTCGATGAGCAGACCGTGCAGCGCGGCATCGGCGGCTTCCGGCAGTTTGCAGTTGGCAATGAGGTAGCTGGTCGCTGCCTCGATGTCGCGCTGCAGATCGGCGGCAGCCTCGTCACCGATCGGCTGGCCCGGGGCGTCCGGCAGGCTGCGCTGGACCGCTTCGTGGATGCGGGTCATGCCCTCGCGCAGGGCCTCGTCGGTGCTCCATCGCGCACCTGGCAGGGGCTCGCTGATCATTGCCTGGCTGTGCGGGCCATGATCGTGGGCCATCGCCGCCTGCGCGGTACTGGCCACCATGCTGAGCGCGAAGCCGCTGGCCACGGCGACGATGGAGGCCATGGCCATGCCCCAGGCGAGCGGTTGCAGGTACTGTTTCATGGCTGCCGCACCTCGATGGTTTGAGCGTCGTCTGCGCTGGCCGCGAGCGGCGCTTCGGCGTTGCGGAACAGCACGTTGTTCTCCAGGTGGATGTGCTGCATCAGGTCGCTGCGCATTTCCTCCAACCCGCGGTACAGCGCGCGCCAGGTATTGCAGGCGTTGGCCGGCGGCGTGATGTCGTTGGTCAGTGCGGCCAGTCGTTCCAGCGCGTTGCCGTGCTCCTGATGCTCGTAGCGCATCACCGAGATCGGCCCCTGAGCCTGCGGGAAACGCATGCCGCGCTGCAGCATGGGGAAGAGAATCTGCTCCTCCTTGAGCATGTGGCTCTCAAGCTCCTGCTGCATGTGCCACAGGTGCTGGGCGAGTCCGTTGGGGCATTCGGGGCGGCTGCCATGAACCTGCTCGACCCGGCTGGCCAGGCGGATCAGCTCGGGGAACTGGTCACGGTGACGTTCGTGGAAGCGCGCCAGCAGGTAGTCGATTAGCTCGCCCGCGGGCACGTTGCGCCAGTCCCGTTGCGCTTCCTCAGGCTCGAGGGCGAGCAGCGCCTCGGCGATGATCTGGGGCTCGACGCCGATACGCCGTGCGGCCTCGCCCAGCGAGAGGTCGCCGCCGCAGCAGAAGTCCAGGCGATAGTGGCGGAAGACGCGGGTGGCTCCCGGCAGCGAGCAGGCGAGGTTGCCGAGGGTCTGGTCGATAAGGTCTGTGCTCATGACAACGTTCCTGATGACGATGACCGAGCCATCGCAACAGGCGTGCCATCGCCGGAGGCTCCGAAAATCGCCAACTGCAGCACGCCGCTGGTGAAATTTACCCGTGCAGGTTATGGTGCGGAAAACCTTGAGGGTAACTAGAACCATGATGGCTGATGCCCTGCTCGCCGACCTGACCACCGAACTGCCCAACGCCGTGCGCCTGCAACGCCTCGTGCACACCCTGCACCAGCATTTTCGCTGCGGCGCAGTGGTGCTGCTGCGGCTGGACGAGGACAGCCTGCGTCCGCTGGCGGCGGTCGGTCTGGTGCAGGAGGCGCTCGGCCGGCGCTTCGTCGTTGCCCAGCACCCGCGGCTGGCGGCGATCCTCTCGCAACGCGAGCCGACCTGGTTCGAGCCTGACAGTCGCCTGCCCGACCCCTACGACGGCCTGCTCGACGCGCATGTCGGCGAACCCCTGCCAGTGCACGACTGCATGGGCGTCAGCCTCTACGTCGAGGGTAAGCTGTGGGGCGCGCTGACCCTCGATGCCTTGCATGCCGGCACCTTCGATGATGCGGCCCGCTGCGATCTGCAGCGTTTCACCCTGGTGATCGAGGCCGCCGTGCGGGTGACCCGTCTGGAACACGAGAACCGCGGCCTGCGCCTGGCGCGCAGCGATGTGCTGGAGTCCTCGGTGGAGCACGGCGAGGGTGAGATTCTCGGCCAGAGCGAGGCGATCCGCGAGCTGCTGCGCGAGCTGCAGGTGGTGGCCGACTCCGAGCTGCCGGTGCTGCTGTTGGGCGAAACCGGGGTCGGCAAGGAGTTGTTCGCGCGCTGGCTGCATCGGCATTCCCGCCGGCGCAACAAGCCGCTGGTGCACGTCAATTGCGCGGCGCTGCCGGAGTCGCTGGCCGAGAGCGAGCTGTTCGGGCACGTCAAGGGCGCCTTCTCCGGCGCCACCACCGACCGTCCGGGGCGGTTCGAGGCCGCCAACGGCGGCACGCTGCTGCTCGACGAGGTCGGCGAGCTGCCGCTGACGCTGCAGGCCAAGCTGCTGCGCACCCTGCAGAACGGCGAGATCCAGCGCCTGGGCGCGGACAAGCCGCGGCAGGTGGATGTGCGCATCATCGCGGCGACCAACCGAAACCTGCGCGACAGTGTGCGCGACGGGCATTTCCGCGCCGACCTCTATCACCGGCTGTCGGTCTACCCGGCGCCGATCCCGCCGCTGCGCGAGCGTGGCAATGACGTACTGATCCTCGCCGGGCATTTTCTCGAACTCAACCGCGCGCGCCTGGGGCTGCGCAGCATGCGCCTGTCGCCAGCGGCCGAGCGCGCGCTGCTGGCCTATTCCTGGCCGGGCAACGTGCGCGAACTGGAGCACGTGGTCAGCCGCGCGGCCCTGCGCCTGCTCAGCCGGGGCGCCTCGCGCAGCGAGATTCTCACCCTGGAGCCCGAGCTGCTGGATCTGGACAGCCATGTCGCGGGCACGGAAGCGCCAGCGCCGACCGAGCAGCCTGTGGCAGTCGACGAGATACTGCCGTTGCGCCAGACGGTGGACGCGGCGCAGCGCCGGGCCATCGTCTACGCCCTGGAGGCTTCCGGCGAGAACTGGGCGCAGGCCGCGCGGCTGCTGGATGTCGACCCGAGCAACCTGCACAAGCTGGCGCGGCGGCTGAAGCTCAAGTAGCGCCTGTCGGCCGGTCGAGGACGCCGGTGGCCGGCTATGGTCTAACCTCAGGTCATCACTCGAGGAACGCCCAATGGCCCTGGACAACAATGAATTCAACGCCCTGCTGAACGAGGCGCAAGCCTGCGCCGAGCGCGCCGCCAGCGAGAACAACCCGCTGCATTACCGTGATGCCTTCGCCGCCAGCCTCAAGGCCATGCGCCTGCTCGGCGAAGAGTCCGGTGCCTGGCGGCAGATGGTCGCCCGCGCCACCGAGGAATTCGAGGGTGACGAGGGCATCTGAGAGCCCCGCTCTGCGCCGGCGGCCGTGCGGTCGGCGCGGATTTTCCGCTGCATTTCGTCGCAGTCGCGACGTCCGGTCAATCTTGACCCCTATCAATGCTGGCCACTGGTCAGCTGCCTAGACTGCCGGCTGTTTTCCGTTCAGCCGAACGACCGCTGCGCTGTTTGCGCGGCGCGCATGTACCCGAATGTCTAGGAGTTGTCATGCACCTGGTCTGCCCGGCAGGAAGCCTGCCCGCGCTCAAGGCCGCCGTCCAGCAGGGCGCCGATGCCATCTACGTCGGATTTCGCGACGACACCAACGCCCGCCATTTCGCCGGCCTCAATCTTGACGAAAAGCAGCTGGACAAGGGCCTGCAGCTGATCCGTGAAAAGGGGCGGCAGCTGTACATCGCCGTCAATACCTATGCCCAGCCGGAAGGTTGGAATCGCTGGCAGCGCGCCGTCGATCAGGCCGCCGACCTGGGCGTCGATGCGCTGATCGCCGCCGATCCCGGCGTGCTGGGCTATGCCAGCAAGCGCCACCCCAAGCTCAAACTGCACCTGTCGGTACAGGGCTCGGCCACCAATGCCGCGGCGCTGGGTTTCTATCAGCAGCGCTACGGCATCAGCCGCGCGGTGCTGCCGCGGGTGCTCTCGCTCAAGCAGGTCAAGCAGGTCGCCGTGAGCAGTCCGGTGGAGCTCGAGGTGTTCGCCTTCGGCAGCCTGTGCATCATGGCCGAGGGGCGTTGCTATCTGTCTTCATATCTCACCGGCGAGTCGCCTAACCTCTGTGGCGTCTGCTCGCCGGCCAAGGCGGTGCGCTGGAGCGAGGAGCCTGAGGGGCTGACCTCGCGCCTGAACAACGTGCTCATCGACCGCTACGCCGCGGGCGAATCGGCCGGTTACCCGACGCTGTGCAAGGGTCGCTTCATGGTCAACGGCCAACGCTTCCATGCGCTGGAGGAACCGACCAGCCTGAATACCCTGGACCTGATCCCGGAGCTTTCCGCCATCGGCATCACCGCGGTGAAGATCGAGGGGCGCCAGCGCAGCCCGGCCTACATTGCAGATGTTGCCCGCACCTGGCGCCAGGCCCTGGATCGACTGGACAGCGGCCCGGACTTTGACGTGGCGCCGGTCTGGCAGGAGACCCTGGCCGGGCTATCGGAGGGGGGGCTGNNCAGGTCACCCGGGTCTGGCGCGCCGCGCTGGACAGCTACCTCAAGGCACCGCAGCGCTATGCGGTCGAACCCGGCTGGCGGCAGGTACTGGATGGCCTTTCCGAAGGCTCGCAGACCACCCTGGGTGCCTACCACCGAGCCTGGCAATGAACGAGGAGCCACGCATGAAACTCTCTCTCGGCCCGGTGCTGTTCTACTGGGATCGCCAGCAGACGCTGGATTTCTACGCGAACATGGCGGAACAGCCACTGGACGTGATCTACCTCGGCGAAACGGTGTGCTCCAAGCGCCGCGCCATGATGCTCGACGACTGGCTGGGGCTGGCCCGCGACCTGGCCGAAGCCTCGTCGGCGCAACTGGTCCTGTCCGGTCTGACGCTGGTCGAGGCCGCCTCCGAGCTGTCCAGCCTGCGCCGCCTGTGCGACAACGGCGAGCTGCTGGTGGAGGCCAACGACATGGGCGCGGTGCAGCTGATGTCCGAGCGCAAGCTGCCCTTCGTCGGCGGCCCGGCGCTCAACCTCTACAACGGCCACGCCCTGGCCGAGCTGGTGGCCAGCGGCATGAGCCGCTGGGTGCCGCCGGTGGAAGCCTCCGGCAAGCTGATCAAGAGCGCCCGCGCGCAACTGCAGGAACTGGGCGTGGCGCTGCCGGAAATCGAAATCTTCGCCTACGGGCACTTGCCACTGGCCTATTCGGCGCGCTGCTTCACCGCGCGAGCCGAGAACCGGCCCAAGGACGATTGCCAGTTCTGCTGCCAGAACTACCCCGAGGGCATCCCGCTGCTCAGCCAGGAAGGCGAGGCGCTGTTCACCATCAATGGCATCCAGACCATGTCCGCTTCGGTCAGCAACCTGCTCGCCGACTATCAGGGGCTTGTGGACAGCGGCGCCGACCTGCTGCGCCTGAGCCCGCGGGCCGCCGGCATGGAGGAGGTGATCGGCGCCTTCGACGCGGTGCGCAAGGGCGCGCTGCCGCCCCTGGCGGTGGATGGTTGCAATGGTTATTGGCATGGCCAGCCGGGCATGCTGCGTGCTGAGGAGGCCGGTTTATGCTGAATCCGCGTGCCCATCTGGTGAATCTCGGCGGCCGTCTGTTGCCACTGGCGGCGAAAACGCCATTCCTGCTCCAGCGCCTGGCGCTGGAGCGCAGTCTCAATCAGGTATTCGCCGAGGCTCTGAACGACGGGGCCTTCGACGTGCTCGACGGCCATTGGATGAAGCTCGAGGTCGCCGATCTGGGGCTCGCCTGGTGCCTGACCTGCGAGCGCGGCAAGCTGCGCATCGCGGCGCAGGCGCCGGTCGAGGTGACCATCCGCGGCAACTGGCGCGAGTTCCTCTTGCTGGCCAGCCGTCAGGAAGACCCGGACACCCTGTTCTTCCGCCGCCGGTTGGTCATCGAAGGTGATACCGAGCTGGGCCTGGCGATCAAGAACCTGGCGATCAAGAACCTGATCGACAGCCTCGACCCGGACACCCTGCCGAGCTGGCTGTGGAAGCTGCTGCAGGGCGCGGGAGAGGAGGTGGCCGCGGCCAGTCGGGCGCAGGCGGCAAACGCCTGATCGAGGCACCCAAGCCGGAGCGCCGCGAATCGCAGGCGCTTCTGCTCGTTGGCACGAACGGTGGCTTCGGCCCACCTGCAAACCGTGATCTCGTTGCGCTGGCCCGGATTGATCGGGCCAGCGTCAGCTTCGGCAGATGTCACACAGCGCGCATCTGCATGCGGTCGCTGGCGATGATCTGTTTCATATCCTCGAACAGCGCCGCGATCTCTTCCTCGCTGCAGTCTTCCCGATACCGCTTGCGCAGACCGTAGCTGCTGAGGGTGATGTGCACGTCGGGCATCACGCCGTGCTGTGCCAGGCAAGCGCGGNNGCGGGCGCAGTGCATCGGGCAGCCGTCGATGGCCAGGATCGGTCGCCCGGAGTTGGCCTTCTTCACCAGCGCCGCGACGCGGCCGCCGACGCCGGCGATGCAGGACATTTCCGCGAGCCCGGCGCGGTCGAGACGCACGGCCAGGGTGTTGGCCAGCTGGGCGACGTTCGAGCAGCCGGAACAGGAATAGACCAGGGGGATGGGGGTGACGGTCATCGCGCGCTCCCGGCAGTGGTGTGGGTTGGCGGGCGGACATGCCGCGGGTCATTCGTCATAGGCGGCCAGCTTGCGGTTGTCGAGGATCTCGATGCGCCGACGCTGTACGGAAATGGTTCCGGCGTCGATCAGTCGATGCAGGATGCGCGAGAAGGTTTCCGGCTGGATGCCGAGCTTCGAAGCGATCAGCCGTTTCGGCACATCGAGCACCACCACGCCGCTGTCGTCCTGCTGCGACTGCGCGAGAAAGCGCACCACCCGATGGCTGGCGTTGGCCAGGGTCAGGGTGTCGATCTCGGTCATGCGCTGGTGCAGACGGATGCTGAGGGTGGCGAGGATGTCCAGGCAGATGTCCGGCTGCTGCTCGAGGATGCGTCGGTAGTGGGGCCCGTTCAGGCTTGCCACCAGGCTGGCCTTGAGGGCGGTGGCGCTGACCGGATAGCAGGGCGTGCCCTTGAACAGCAGTGCCTCGGCGAACGACTCGCCGGCGCGCATCACTTCCACCAGCTTCTCCTGACCGTCGCAGACCACCCGATGCAGCTTGATCTGGCCACTGAAGAGGAAATAGAAGCGGTCGGCCTTGTCGCCCTGGTGAAACAGCGAGGCTCCGGCCGGCAGGCGCTTGAGGTTGGCCGAAGCGCATACCTCCTGCAGCGCGGCGTCCGGCAGCCGGCTGAACAGATGATGGCGGCGTAGCTCCGCTACCAGGGTCTTTTCGGTGAGCATGGTTCCTCCCCCGGGCTGGGCCGGGTCTTATCTGGCTGCATCCTAGGAGCGCCGCCGCGGGAGGTTCCTTGATCAGGGACAAGTCTGCGCGTCACGCAGGGTCGATGCCGTTCGCCAGCCAGCCGCTCGGGCTTGACGATGGTCAATTCGACAATGGATTTCCACCGCTAAAGTCACACCATATTGTGGTTTGCTGAAAAAAGAACACTACATATGGTTATGGAGGCGGGGATGCCCAGACAGGCAGAAGTGAACCAACCGGTCTCGCTGCGCAAGCGCGATGGCCGCTTGGCGGCGTTCGAGTTGGCCAAGATCGAGCGCGCCATTGCGGCGGCCGGGGCGGCCACGGGTGAATTCGATGCAGCGGTCGCACAGGCCCTGGCCGAGGCGGTGCGGCTGCAACTGGCCCGCCGCACGGCAGTGGAAGTCGAGCAGGTGCAGGATGCTGTCGAGCGTGCGCTGATGGCCGCCGGCCACTTCGACACGGCGCGTGCCTACATCGTCTACCGCGAGCGGCACGCCCGCCTGCGGCGTGATCGCAAGGCAGTGGTGGATGTCGCGGCCTCGATGAACGAATACCTCTCGCGTGAGGATTGGCGCGTACGGGCCAACGCCAACCAGGGCTATTCACTGGGTGGGTTGATCCTCAACGTGTCGGGCAAGGTCACCGCCAACTACTGGCTGGACGAGGTCTACAGCCCGGAGATCGGTACGGCGCACCGCGAAGGCGATCTGCATATTCACGACCTGGACATGCTCGCCGGCTACTGCGCCGGCTGGTCGCTGCGCACGCTGTTGAACGAGGGTTTCAACGGCATTCCCGGGCGCGTCGAGGCGGGCCCGCCGAAGCACCTGTCCAGCGCCCTGGGGCAGATGGTCAACTTCCTCGGCACGCTGCAGAACGAGTGGGCCGGCGCCCAGGCGTTCAGCAGCTTCGATACCTACCTCGCGCCCTTCGTGCGCAAGGACCGGCTCGGTTACGACGAGGTGCGGCAGGCGATCCAGGAGTTCATCTACAACCTCAACGTGCCGTCGCGCTGGGGCACGCAAACGCCGTTCACCAACCTGACCTTCGACTGGGTTTGCCCGGAAGACCTTCGCGAGCAGATCCCCTACATCGGCGGCGAGGAAATGCCCTTCGCCTACGGCGAGCTGCAGGCCGAGATGGAGCTGATCAACCGCGCCTACATCGAAGTCATGCAGGCCGGCGACGGCCTCGGCCGGGTGTTCACCTTCCCGATCCCGACCTACAACATCACCCACGACTTCCCCTGGGACAGCGACAACGCCGAGCGCCTGTTCGAGATGACCGCGCGCTACGGGCTGCCGTACTTCCAGAACTTCCTCAACTCGGACATGCAGCCCAACCAGGTGCGTTCCATGTGCTGCCGCCTGCAGCTGGACGTGCGCGAGCTGCTCAAGCGTGGCGGCGGATTGTTCGGCTCGGCCGAGCAAACCGGTTCGCTGGGCGTGGTGACGATCAACTGTGCGCGGCTGGGTTACCTCTACCGAGGCGACAAGGCGGCCCTGCTGGCGCAGCTGGATCGCCTGCTGGAGATGGCGCGGCAGAGCCTGGAGGTCAAGCGCAAGGTCATCCAGCAGCATATGGATGCCGGGCTCTACCCCTACACCAAGCGTTACCTCGGCACCCTGCGCAATCACTTCTCCACCATCGGCGTGAACGGCCTGCACGAAATGCTGCGCAACTTCACCGATGACGCCGAGGGGCTGCACAGCGAAGCCGGTCGCGCGCTGGCGCTCGAGGTGCTCGACCACGTGCGGGCGCGGCTGGTGCAGTTTCAGGAAGACACCGGGCACCTCTACAACCTCGAGGCGACACCGGCGGAGGGCACCACCTATCGCTTCGCCAAGGAAGACCGCAAGCGTTTCCCGGACATCCTCCAGGCGGGTACGGCCGAGGCGCCGTACTACACCAACTCGTCGCAGCTGCCGGTGGGTTTCACCGACGATCCCTTCGAGGCGCTGGCATTGCAGGACGAACTGCAGTGCAAGTACACCGGCGGCACCGTGCTGCACCTGTACATGGCCGAGCAGATTTCCTCGGCCGAAGCCTGCAAGAAGCTGGTACGCAATGCGCTGTCGCGCTTCCGCCTGCCCTACCTGACGGTGACGCCGACCTTCTCGATCTGTCCGGTGCACGGCTATCTCGCCGGCGAGCACGAGTTCTGCCCGAAATGCGACGAGGCGCTGCTGCACAAGCAGCAGGCCGAAGCGGCCCTGGCCGTCTGATCTGCGATCCCATGTCACGCCGCGCCATGAGGTGCGGCGCCGCATACTCACCCCCCGCAAAGGAGCATCAGCATGACCCAAGCCAACCAACTGCCCCAGGACCAGCGCCAGCGTTGCGAAGTCTGGACCCGCGTGATGGGCTATCACCGCCCGGTCGCCGCATTCAATCCTGGCAAGCAGTCCGAGCATCGCGAGCGCCTGCACTTCACTGAAGCGGCGGCGCGGTGACCGCAGCACTTCGCGTCGGGGGGCTGGTCCCCCTGACCACGCTGGATTTTCCCGACCATCTGGCCTGCGTGCTGTTTTGCCAGGGCTGCGGCTGGCGCTGTCGCTACTGCCACAACCCGCAGCTGATTCCCGCCTGTGGCAACGAAGAAAGGCCGTGGTCGGAGATTCTGGCGTTCCTCGAGCAACGCGTCGGCCTGCTCGAGGCGGTGGTGTTCAGCGGCGGCGAGCCAACCCTGCAGACCGCGCTGCCCGAGGCCATCGCCCAGGTGCGGGCGCTGGGCTACAAGGTCGGCCTGCACAGCGCCGGCATCAAGCCGAAGCTGTTCGCCGGTATTCTGCCGCTGGTGGACTGGGTCGGTTTCGACGTCAAGGCGCTGCCCGAGCAGAGCACGGCGATCACCGGCGTGGACGGCAGCGGCAAGGCCAACTGGAGGAGCCTCGAGCACCTGCTGGAAAGCGGTGTCGAGCATGAATGCCGGACCACCGTGCACTGGCAGCTGTTCGATGCCGATCGCCTGTGGGACATGGCCCAGCGCCTGCGCTGTCTGGGTGTCGAACGCTTCGCCGTGCAATGCGTGCGCACCGCGCGCATGCTCGACGACAACCTTGCCGAGAGCCGCGCACCCTACGACCAGCAGCGGCTGTGGGAACGCCTGGATCGGCTGTTTCCGTCCTTCGTGTTGCGCGGTTAGTCGCAGGTGCTCCCTGCAGCCCCCGGCCCCGGGGCCGGGCTTGCTGGAGTGAAGAAGGGGAACACGGGTGGGCTTGAGCCCACCATGAGCAGGCGGCTCACCAGCCCCAGAACTGCAACCACCAGCCATAGCCCACCAGCGCGCAGCCGGCGTTGACGCAGGCAAACGCCAGCAACCGGCGCAGGCCGTTGCCGCCGTGGCGACTGATGACGTTCCAGGCCAGATACAGGCTCCATGCGATGGCGCCGATCAGCAGCGCGGCGCGAGCCGGTTGTGCCCAGGCCAGCAGAAAGCCCTCGTAGCGCAGCAGCTTGACCGTGGTCGCCGAGAGGCCGAGAAACAGCCCGGCGCCGCCCAGCGGCACCAGCGCCAGCGCCAGGTGCTGGAACACATTGTCGCCGCGGCGCATGACGCGCACGGCTGCACGTAGCAATAGCCAGAGTGCGCCGCCAATCAGCAGCGAGGCGCCGAAGATATAGGTGAGGATCGCCGCACCATCGAGCCAGGTGAAGGCATCGTTGGCCTGCGGATAGTGGGTCAGCAGCCACCAGGGCGCGTTGGCTTCCAGCGGCCAGAAGATATCGCGATCCACCAGCCATTCCGCCGCGGCCTGCTTGAGGGCGATGAACCAAGGGCTGACGGTCCACTGGAAGGCGCCCATGGCCAGGCCGATCATGCCGAACAGCAGCAGGGTGCTGTCCCAGTGATCATCTTGGTGCTGGCCGCCAACGATGAGGATTTCCGCGTTCGGCGAACGGGCGCTCAGCTGCACTGCGCCACGCTGTCCGCTGCAGCGGCCGCAGGCATGGCAGTCGGCGTTGCCCTGCATGCGGCGGATGTCGATCAGCGGGGCGCAGTTGGGTGTCGGCAGGTGCGGTTCGCGATTCTCCAGCCAGCGCTGTTCGTCGACCTTGTAATGCACCGGCGCCAGCCGCGCGAGCAGGGCGAACACGCCGCTGACCGGGCACAGATGGCGGCACCAGACGCGCTTGCCGCGGCCGTAGAGAAAGCCCACCAGCATCGCCGCGACGGTGGAGCCGCCGAGGATCAGCAGCGCCGCCTGAGCGTAGTCGTAGACGCTGATCAGCTGGCCATAGACGGTGGTGAGGATGAAGGCAACGGTCGGCCAGCCGCTCCAGCGCACCCAGCGCGGCGTGCGCTTGTTCAGCCCACGCCAGCTGATCCACTCGCTGAGCGAGCCCTCGGGGCAGAGCACGCCGCACCACAGGCGGCCGAAGAAGATCATCGACAGCAGCACGAAGGGCCACCACAGCCCCCAGAAGATGAACTGCGCCAGCACCGTCAGGTTGTCGAGCATGCCGGCCTGGGCCGGCGGCAGGTCGAGAAAGGCGGGAATCACCAGCAGCGTCAGGTAGAAGCCCACCACCAGCCACTGCAGCGTGCGGATGGCCTTCGCATGCTGGCGCAGCAGATCACCGAGTCGCGCCAGCCACGGCGCCTGGATGATCACGCCGGCCTCGCAGCGAGCTGCACCTGGGCCCGGGGTTTGAGCCAGGCCCATGCGGCGAGCCAGTACAGGGCGAGTGTCACCACCGCGGCCAGTGACGGCATGGCGCGGTAGCCGGTGAGGCCAGCCAGGGTGCCACCGAGGGCGCTGCCGTCATCCAGCAGGGCGGAGGTGTCCCAGAGCGGATCGCCGAACACGGTGTAGAGCACTTCCGGTACATCCATGCCCATCAGCTGGCCGCTGAAGCGATCCAGCGCGGCCATCAGCAGGGCGCCACCGAGCAGCAGCAACATCACCTCGCTGACCTGGAAGAAACGCCGCCAGCTGAAGTAGCGGCTGCCAGCCTGCAGCGCGGCATAGCTGAGCAGGGCGAGGACAAAGCCCAAAACTCCGCCGATGACGAAGCCGGTGAGGTCCTGGCCCTGCTGCTGGTTGCCGATGCCGTAGAGGAACACCACCGTCTCGCTGCCTTCGCGCCCGACGGCGAGCATGGCCAGCACCAGCAGGCCGAAGCCGCTGCCCTGGCTGAGCTTGTCCGCCGCGCTGTTCTGCAGGCTGGTCTTCAGGGTCCGGCCGTGCTGGTGCATCCAGCCGACCATGTGCAGGATCAGCAGGCTGGCTACCAGCAGCATCGCGCACTGGAACCATTCGCCACCGCTGCCGGCCAGCCAGTCGCCGGCCTGCAGCACGCCCCAGCCCAGCGCGCCGGCCAGGCCGAGCCCGGCGGCGACGCCGGCCCAGAGCATGCGCAGGGCGTTGCCGGCACCCGGTTGCTGACGCAGCCAGGCATGCAGGATGCCGATGACCAGCAGGGCCTCGACGCTTTCGCGCCAGACGATGAACATGGATTGGCCCATGGGGTTCTCCTCGGAAAAACTACTTGGCGATGATCTCGCCTTCGGGAAGATCCATATGGAATTCGTCGAAGAACGGGTAGCGGCCCGGCTTCAACGGATGGATCACGACGAAGGAGGTCACACCCGGTGACAGCACCTTCTCGACGCGCAACGGTGTGCTCTCGAACTCGGTCGGTCCGCTGCCGGCGTTGTGCACGATGATCTTGAAGCGCTGACGGGCCGGGACTTCGATGGTTGCCGGCTCGAAGTGGCCGTCGCGGATGGTCAGCTCGTAGGTCGGCAGCGCGGCGTGCACCGGGCCCGCAAGCCCGGCCAGCAGGGGCAGCACGCCGAGCAGCGAACGCCCGGCGCGGCCCATCAGTAGCCCCCTTTCTTGCCGATGCCGGCGTAGGTGAACTCGTAGTTCAGCTCGCAGCCTTCGAACCAGGGCGCGACGCCGGTTTCCTTGTCGGTGTGGCGACCGAACATGGCATGGCCGGAGCCCGGCGGCAGGATCTTGTAGGTCAGTTGGTACTTGCCGGGGCCGAGCAGCTTGACGTTGTCGCCGTAGTGCGGGCCGTCGTTGGCCACCATCGGATGGAAATCGCCTTCGACCACTTCGTCGGAGCCCTTCTTGCGCAGCGTGTAGTGGATGCTCAGGTAGGGCACGAAGCTGCCTTCCTGCCAGCCGTTGCGGTTGTCCTCGGTGGCGCTGATGTCGGCTTCCAGATGCACGTCGGACTCGGCGGCGGCGCGCATCATGCCCGGCGGGTCCATCTCGACCGGTTGCAGGTACACTGCGCCGACCTCCATGCCGCCGCACTGCTGCGGTTCGCCGATGGGATATTCCTTCGCCTGGGCGAGCGGGGTGAGCAGCAGGGACGTGATGGCGAGCGTGGCGGGGATGCGCATTGGGGAGCCTCCGGAAAGCTGTAAAGGACGGGGCGAAGATTGCACTTGCGCTTCCGAATGATAATGATTCGCGTCAATTTCCAAAGAAATATTTTGTTACCGGTGCCCGTATGCAAAGCCGTATGCCGCTGCAGACCGCTGTTGGCGGGTGTCGGCGGCTGACTGCGACCGGTCGTCACAGCGCCGTCGTGGCACTGACTCCGGTCGTGCCGACGCCTCGCTGCAGCACTTCGCCGTTCCGGTGGAGCGAACGGCTGCGCTGACGAAGCCGCGGCGGCGCGAACCGTCGCCGGGGGAATCCTCTAAGATGGTGCACCTTTCGTTCCCGGGGACTTCATGCAACCGCCCGTAGCACTCGATGCCCGCACCGCGCGAATTCTGCCGTGGCTGGTGGCCATCGCCTTCTTCATGCAGACGCTGGACGGCACCATTCTCAATACCGCGCTGCCGGCCATGGCCCGCGACCTGGCCGAGAACCCGCTGCGCATGCAGGGTGTGGTGATCGCCTACATGCTTACGGTCGCCTTGTTGATTCCGGCATCGGGCTGGATTGCCGATCGCTTCGGCAGTCGGCGGATCTTTGTCGCAGCCATCGTGCTGTTCTCCCTGGGTTCGCTGCTCTGCGCGCTGTCCACCAGCTTCAACCAGCTCGTCGCATCCCGCGTGCTGCAGGCGCTGGGCGGGGCGCTGATGCTGCCGGTGGGGCGGCTGGTGGTGCTGCGCGCCTTTCCGCGCAGCGAATTCGTGCGGATCATGGCCTTCATCGCGTTGCCGGGGCTGGTCGGGCCGCTGCTCGGGCCGACCCTGGGCGGCTGGCTGGTGGAGTACGCCTCCTGGCACTGGATCTTCCTGATCAACCTGCCGGTGGGCGTGATCGGTTGCATCGCCGCGCTGCGCTTCATGCCGGATCTCAAGGGGCCGGAGCGGGTGCGTTTCGATACCCTGGGTTTCGTGCTGTTCGGTGCCGCGATGGTGCTGATCACCATCGCCCTGGAAGGGCTCGGCGAGATGCACATGCCGCATGCGCGGGTGATGCTGCTGCTGTTCGGCGGTGCCGCCTGCATGGCTGCCTACTGGCTGCGCGCCGGTCGCATCGATGCGCCGCTGTTCAGTCCCACGCTGTTCCATACCCGCAGCTTCGCGGTCGGCATCTTCGGCAACCTGTTCGCGCGCCTGGGCGGCGGCGCTCTGCCGTTCCTGGTGCCGCTGTTGCTGCAGGTGGCGCTGGGCTATTCGCCGGCTCAGGCGGGCATGAGCATGATTCCGCTGGCCCTGGGGGCGATGGCGGTGAAATCCCTGGCCAAGCCGATCATCGACCGCCTCGGCTATCGTCGCCTGCTGATCGGCAACACCTTGCTGCTCGGCGGCCTGATCGCCAGCCTGGCGACCATCGGCACGCAGACGCCGACCTGGCTGCTGCTGGTGCATCTCGGACTGATCGGCATGGTCAACTCCATGCAGTTCACCGCGATGAACACCGTCACCCTGATCGGCCTCAGCCATGCCGATGCCAGCAGCGGCAACAGCCTGCTGTCGGTGGTGGTGCAGTTGTCGATGAGCCTTGGTGTCGCCACCGCCGGCGCGCTGCTCGGCGGCTTCACGGTGGAGGGTGCGGCGGGCAGCGAGGTGCTGCACGCTTTCCAGCTGACCTTCCTCTGCGTGGGTGCCATGGCCATGCTCGCGGCCGCGCTGTTTCTGCAGCTGGAGCCCCGCGACCCTGGTCACGGCGATGACTCCCGGCGCGCGGTTGACGTGGCCGAATAGGGCGGCTGCTTGCGACCTGTAAGCTTTGTCGACAGGTCGCTCAGCCGCCCCGCGTAGCGCTCCCCGCAGACTTGATCGCGATGGCTATTGCGCCACCGCGAACCCGCTGCATTTGTTTACCTGTTCAAGTAAACATTATCGACCTGTCTTGTAAGGCTACATATCGTTGCGGCTCTGGACTGGCATTCTGCCGTTATGGAAGGAGCGAAGGAATGAATGGGTTGAGCCTGGCCTGGCTGCTGATCGGAGGGTCGCTGTGCAGCGTGACGGTGCTGCTGGTTCTGCTATGGCTGCTGTGGCTGGAACGCAGGAGCCAGCGGTGCGAGCTCACGGTGTTGCGTGAACTGCTCGACGGCCTCGGGCAGGTGATCGTGCGGCTGGAGAAGGACAAGGCCGAGCTGACATCGGGGTTGCGCGCGGAAAAAGCCCACGTCGCCCAGTTGCGTCGGCAAATCGAGCTGCTGCGGCACTGAAATTTGTTGTTAGTACGAACATATTGCTTCGAAAGCTTGATGTGTACGGCTATGATGTGCTCCTGTTTGTTATAAAAACTACAATCTTGGAGGTTTCATGCATCCCCGGGTCGTCGAAGTCACCGAGCGCCTGATCGAGCGCAGCCGTCCGACGCGCGAGGCCTATCTCGCCATGATTCGCGCCGCCGCGAGCGCCGGGCCGGCCCGCAATGCGGCGCAGTGCGCCAACTTCGCCCATGGTGTCGCCGGCTGTGGCGCGAAGGACAAGCAGCGCCTGCGCCTGCCTGATGCGGCCAACGTCGCCATCGTCACCGCCTACAACGACATGCTCTCGGCGCACCAACCCTACGAGGACTACCCGGAGCGCCTGCGCCAGGCGCTGCGCGAGATCGGCTCGGTGGGCCAGGTGGCCGGTGGCGTGCCGGCGATGTGTGATGGCGTGACCCAGGGCGAGCCGGGCATGGAGCTGGCCATCGCCAGCCGCGAGGTGATCGCCATGAGCACGGCGGTGGCGCTGTCGCACAACCTGTTCGACGCCGCGCTGCTGCTCGGCATCTGCGACAAGATCGTCCCCGGGCTGCTGATCGGTGCGCTGCGCTTCGGTCATCTGCCCGCCGTCTTCGTGCCGGCCGGGCCGATGCCCTCCGGCCTGGCCAACAAGGACAAGGCCGCGGTGCGCCAGCGTTACGCCGAAGGCAAGGCTGGCCGCGACGAGCTGCTCGCTGCCGAGATGCAGGCCTATCACAGCCCTGGCACCTGTACCTTCTATGGCACCGCCAACACCAATCAGATGCTGATGGAAGTGATGGGCCTGCACCTGCCGGGTTCGTCCTTCGTCAATCCAGGCACGCCATTGCGCGATGCGCTGACCATCGAGGCGGCGCGCCAAGTCACGCGGCTCACGCCTCAAGGGGGCTGCCACACGCCCCTCGGCGAGCTGGTCGACGAGCGCGTGCTGGTCAACGCCGTGGTTGCGCTGCATGCCACCGGCGGCTCTACCAACCACACCCTGCACATGCCGGCCATCGCCCAGGCGGCGGGCATTCAGCTGACCTGGCAGGACATGGCCGACCTCTCCGAAGTGGTGCCGACGCTGGCCCGCGTCTATCCCAACGGCTCGGCGGACATCAATCACTTCCATGCCGCTGGCGGTGTCGCGTTGCTGGTGCGCGAGCTGCTCGACGCCGGCCTGCTGCACGACGATGTGCATACCGTGATGGGGCGAGGCCTGCATCGCTATACCCAGGAGCCCTTCCTCGAAGATGGCAGGCTGACCTGGCGTGAAGGGGCTGCGCAAAGCCTTGACGACAGCATCCTGCGCCCCGTGGCGCGGCCGTTCTCCGCCGAGGGCGGATTGCGGCTGATGAGCGGCAACCTCGGGCGCGGGGTGATGAAGGTGTCCGCCGTGGCGCCGGAGCATCGCGTGGTCGAGGCGCCGGCGCGGATCTTCTCCGATCAGCTGGAGCTGGTGGAGGCGTTCAAGGCCGGCGAGCTGGAGCAGGATTTCGTCGCGGTGGTGCGTTTCCAGGGGCCGCGCGCCAACGGCATGCCCGAACTGCACAAGCTGACGCCCTATCTCGGCGTGCTGCAGGACCGCGGCTTCAAGGTCGCGCTGGTCACCGACGGGCGCATGTCCGGTGCGTCGGGCAAGGTGCCGGCGGCGATCCATGTATGCCCGGAGGCGATCGATGGCGGGCCGCTGGCGCGGCTGCGCGATGGCGATCTGTTGCGCGTAGACGGCCAGGGCGGCGTGCTCGAGGTGCTGGTGGATGCCGCCGAGCTGGCCGATCGCTTGCCGGCAGCGGCGCCGGCAACGGGCGTGCAGGGTTGCGGCCGCGAGCTGTTCGGCTTCATGCGGGCGGCGTTCAGCTCCGCCGAACAGGGCGCCAGTGTGTTCACCGCCGGGCTGGAGGTGCTGCGATGAGGCTGGCGCTGGTCGGTGACATCGGTGGCACCAACGCGCGCTTCGCGCTGTGGCGCGACTCGCGGCTGGAGTCGGTGCGGGTACTGGCGACGGCGGATTTCGCCACGCCCGAGCTGGCGATCGAGTACTACCTGGCGTCGCTCGGTCTTGCGCCGGGCAGCGTCGGTGCGGCCTGCCTGGCCTGTGCCGGGCCGGTCAAGGGCGAGCAGTTCACCTTCACCAACAATCACTGGCGGCTGACGCGAAGCGACTTCTGCGGCGCTCTGCAGCTGGATGAGCTGCTGCTGATCAACGACTTCGCCGCGATGGCGCTAGGCATGACGCGAGTAGGTGAAGCGGGGCGGCGCGTGATCTGTGCGGGCGAGGCAGAGCCGGATGCGCCGGCGCCGGCGCTGGTGATCGGGCCGGGCACCGGGCTTGGCGTCGCCGCGTTGATGCCCTTGGGCAGTGGCAACTGGCGTGCATTGCCGGGGGAGGGCGGGCACGTCGACCTGCCCGTGGCGGATGCGCACGAGGTGGCGCTGTGGCAGATGCTGTTTGCGCAGCTTGGCCATGTGCGTGCCGAGGATGTGCTCAGTGGCGGTGGCCTGTTGCTGCTCTACCGTGCGGTCTGCGCCCTGGCCGGTTTGACGCCGCGACTGGCGTCGCCGGCCGAGGTCACCGCGGCCGCGCNNCAGTTCTGCGTGTGGCTCGGGCGGGTTGCCGGCAACAACGTACTCACGCTCGGAGCACGCGGTGGGGTGTATATCGTCGGTGGTGTGGTGCCGCGTTTCGCTGATTTCTTCGCGGCCAGTGGTTTCGCCCGCGGCTTTACCAGCAAGGGCTGCATGAGCGGCTATCTCGCCGATGTGCCGGTGTGGCTGGTTACCGCGGACTATCCGGGGCTGGAGGGTGCCGGTGTGGCGTTGGAGCAGGCGCTGGTGCGCTGATCTGGTGGTTCGGGTGTGTGATGGCGGGATGTTGTTATAGCAACATCCTGCGTTCGTACTGGTTTCGTCAGCTCGGCTCTTCATCCGCCGGGTAGCGGCTGGCGTTCAGGCTTTCCTTCACCTTGCGCAGGTGCGGCTGGAAATCCACGCCGCGGCGCAGGGTCATGCCGGTGGCGAGCACGTCGAGCACGGTGAGCTGGATGATACGCGAGGTCATCGGCATGTAGATGTCGGTGTCCTCGGGCAGCGGAATGTTCAGGCTCAGCGTGCTGGCCTGCGCCAGCGGCGAGCCGGCGGCGGTCAGGCCGAGTACCGAGGCGCCGTTCTGCCGGGCGATGCGTGCCACCTCCACCAGTTCGCGGGTGCGTCCGGTGTAGGAAATGATCACGAACAGCTCGCCCGTGTGCGCCACCGAGGCCAGCATGCGCTGCATCAGTACGTCCGAATGCGCGGTCACCGCCAGGTTGAAGCGGAAGAACTTGTGCTGCGCATCCAGCGCCACCGAGGCCGAGGCGCCAAGGCCGAAGAAGTGGATCTGGCGGGCCTGGATCATCAGGTCCACGGCGCGGCTGACCAGCTGCGGATCGAGGCTCTGGCAGGCGCTGTCCAGCGAGGAGATGGCCGAGCCGAAGATCTTGCGTGTGTATTCCGCCGGGCCGTCGTCGGGCTCTACCGCCTGGCTGACATAGGCGGCGCCGCTGGCCAGGCTCTGCGCCAGCTGCATCTTCAGTTCCGGATAGCCGCTGACGCCGAACGAGCGGCAGAAGCGATTCACCGTCGGCTCGCTGACCTGTGCGGTCTGCGCCAACGTGGCGATGCTGAAGCGGGTGGCCTGCTGAGGGTTGCGCAGGATGACTTCGGCCACCTTGCGCTCGGCCTTGTTGAGGTCTTCGATGCGACGCTGGATCTGCTCGAGCAGGTTGTGTACGCGGTCCATGACGATCCTGATGCGGCGGGTCAGAGGTGCCCTATGCTACTGAGCGGGCTGCGGAGCGACCACCGGAATCTCCTTTTCTGACTAAATGTTGTTTTTATTACTACATCATCCTTGAATAAACGCAGCTTCGCGTGTATTCATAGGGCAGTGTTAGTAGAAGAACAAACATCATGACGCCATTATCTGTCGAACCCTGCACCCTGGCGCTGTTCGGCGCCCTCGGTGATCTGGCCCTGCGCAAGCTGTTTCCCGCGCTCTATCAGCTCGACCGTGCCGGCCTGCTGCCGGCGGACACCCGCATTCTCGGCCTCGCCCGCGACGGCGGCGAGCCGGCTTCGCATCTGGCGCTGATCGCCGAGCACCTGCGCCGCCATGTGGCCGAGCGCGAGCTCGAGGAAAGCGTTCTGCAGCGTTTCCTCGCCCGTCTGGACTACCTGAGCATGGAGTTCGGCCGCCGCGAGGATTACGCCGCGCTGGCGGACAAGGCCGGCCAGGCCGAACGTATCGTCGCCTTCTTCGCCACGCCGGCTTCCGTCTACGGCGCGATCTGCGCCGGGCTGGCCGAGGCGGGGCTGGCCGAACGCACCCGCGTGGTGCTGGAAAAGCCCATCGGCCACGACCTGGAGTCGTCCCGCGAAGTGAACGACGCGGTGGCGCGCTTCTTCCCGGAAGACCGCACCTATCGCATCGACCATTACCTGGGCAAGGACACGGTGCAGAACCTGATCGCCCTGCGTTTCGCCAACAGCCTGTTCGACACCCAGTGGAACCAGAACCACATCTCCCACGTGGAGATCACCGTTGCCGAAACCGTCGGCATCGAAGGCCGCTGGGGCTACTTCGACCAGGCCGGCCAGCTGCGCGACATGATCCAGAACCACCTGTTGCAGCTGCTCTGCCTGATCGCCATGGACCCGCCCAGCGACCTCTCGGCCGACAGCATTCGCGACGAGAAGGTCAAGGTGCTCAAGGCGCTGGCGCCGATTGCACCGGAACAGCTCGGCCAGCAGCTGGTGCGCGGCCAGTACGTCGCCGGCAGCATCCTCGGCCGCCACGTGCCGGGCTATCTGGAGGAAGAAAACTCCAACACCCAGAGCGACACCGAAACCTTCGTCGCGCTGCGCGCGGAAATCTGTAACTGGCGCTGGGCCGGCGTGCCGTTCTACCTGCGTACCGGCAAGCGCATGCCACAGAAGCTGTCGCAGATCGTCATCCACTTCAAGGCGCCGCCGCATTACATCTTCGCCCCCGAACAGCGCGCGCTGATCAGCAATCGCCTGATCATCCGCCTGCAACCGGATGAAGGCATTTCGCTGCAAGTCATGACCAAGGAGCAGGGGCTGGACAAGGGCATGCATCTTCGCAGTGGGCCGCTGCAGCTGAATTTCTCGGAGACTTATAAAAGCGCGCGAATTCCGGATGCTTATGAGCGCCTGTTGCTCGAGGTGATGCAAGGCAACCAGAATCTGTTCGTGCGCAGGGATGAAATCGAATATGCGTGGCAATGGTGCGATCAGTTGATCGACGGTTGGAGTCGGCTCGGTGCTGAGCTCAAACTGTACCCGGCGGGTTCCTGGGGGCCGGTCGCTTCGATTGCACTGATCACGCGCGACGGGAGGGCGTGGTATGGCGATCTCTGAACTGGACTTACCCACGGGCGTGATCGCCCATAGCTCGGCGGACGCGCAGCGGCAGGCCGAACTGATGGCCGACAGCGTCGCCAAGGCGTTGCGCTACGCGGTACAGACACACGGCGTCGCAAGTCTGGTGGTATCCGGTGGGCGGAGCCCGGTTGCGTTCTTCGAGTCCCTCTCTAGGCGAGAGCTGGACTGGGCAAAGATCCAGATCAGCCTGGCCGACGAGCGCTGGGTCTCGCCAACCGATCCGGCCAGCAATGAAGGCTTGCTGCGGCGCCACCTTCTGCAGAATGCCGCGAATGCCGCCCGGCTGATCGGGCTCTACCAGCCAGCCGACTCGCTCGAGCAGGCTGCGGGCTTCGCCAATGCGGCGCTCGACCAATTGCATCAGCCGATCGATGTGCTCGTGCTCGGCATGGGTGACGACGGGCACACCGCTTCGCTGTTCCCTAGCAGCGCCAACTTGGCGCATGCCTTGCGGGAGGATTGTCCCGAGCGCTGTGTGGCTACGCAGGCACCGGTCGCCCCCGAGGCCCGCCTGACGATGACCTATCCTCTACTGGCCTGCGCCAGGATGCAGTGTCTGGCCATTCAAGGCAGCGAAAAGCTTGAAACCCTGCGTGTAGCGCTGAGTGCCGATCCATTGCAGATGCCCATCCGGGCATTCCTGCACGCCCCGCTCGAAATCTACTGGTGCCCTTGAGGCCCGAGGACTCCTGCATGACCATGGACCAGAAGAATGCCCTGATCGAACAGATCTGCGTCGCGGCGCGGATTCTGCCGGTCATCACCATTGGCAGCGAAGAGCAGATCCTGCCGCTCGCCGATGCCTTGTCGGCGGGTGGCCTGCGTACCCTGGAGATTACCTTGCGCTCGCGTCATGGCCTGACCGCTATTCAGCGGTTGCGCCAGGAACGACCGGACCTCTGCATCGGCGCCGGAACCGTCCTCGACCGGCGCATGATGGACGAAGTGGAGGCGGCCGGCGCCCAGTTCATCGTCACGCCGGGCTCTACCCGCGACATCCTCGAAGCCGGGGTGAGCTGCTCGGTACCCCTGCTACCGGGCACGAGCAGTGCGTCCGACGTCATGGAAGGCTACGCGCTGGGTTATCGCCGCTTCAAACTGTTCCCGGCCGAGGTGTGTGGCGGCATCGCCGCGCTCAAGGCCCTCGGCGGACCGTTCGGGGACGTTCGGTTCTGCCCGACCGGCGGGGTGAGCGCTGCCAATGCGGCCCAGTACCTGGCGCTGGCTAACGTCATGTGTGTCGGCGGTACCTGGATGATCGACAGCGCAACGCTGGAGCGCGGCGACTGGGCGGGCATCCAGCAGCGTACCGCGGAGGCCCTGGCCGCTTTGCCCTAGGTCGGACTGGCGCCGCCGTCCGACTGGCGCAAGGTGCGCAGCCGGCATGATCCGCGTATGATTCGCGCCCTTTCAATCGGATTGCCACACCGGGAGGTGCCCAGATGACCGAGCACGAAGAAACCACGATCCACGCCACGCACGGCGAGAAGCTGCAGAAAGTCCTTGCCCGTCTGGGCATCGCGTCGCGTCGCGACGTCGAAAAGTGGATCGTCGAGGGCCGCGTCAAGGTCAATGGCGCGGTTGCCACACTCGGCCAGCGTGTCGATTCCCATGACGCCATCGCAGTCGATGGCCGCCTGCTCAAGCGCGAAGAAACCAGCCAGGTGGTGCGGCGTGTGCTGATCTACAACAAGCCCGACGGCGAGATCTGCACCCGCAACGACCCCGAAGGCCGCCCTACGGTGTTCGATCGCCTGCCACGTCCCAAGGAGGGCCGCTGGATCAACATCGGCCGGCTCGATATCAACACCACCGGGCTGCTGCTGTTCACCACCGACGGTGAGCTGGCCAATCGCCTGATGCACCCCTCGTACGAAATGGACCGGGAATACGCGGTACGTGTGCGCGGCGAGGTCGACGACGAGATGATCGAGCGGCTGAGGACCGGGGTGATGCTGGAGGACGGTCCGGCGCGCTTCACCGATATCCAGGAAGCGCCTGGTGGCGAAGGCTTCAACCATTGGTATCACTGCGTGGTCATGGAAGGCCGCAACCGTGAGGTTCGTCG
>JABAHQ010002174.1_pt1 | contig 29001 bp, 25 predicted proteins | sample 7062091 | NCBI WGS metagenome assembly JABAHQ01 (sample SAMN14534359, study PRJNA622989) | marine sediment metagenome | biome: marine biome [ENVO:00000428]; feature: marine pelagic biome [ENVO:01000023]; material: deep marine sediment [ENVO:00002113] | place: India: Gulf of Kutch | collected...
TCCGTGTCCATCTGTGTTCATCTGTGGTGAATTCGCTCCGGGTGACAGACTCCCCCTCACCTTAATCCTCTCCCCCGTGTGGAGAGGAATTTTAAATTAGCTCCGGGCCTTGTCCGGGCCCCGCCCTTATCCTATTGAGGAATAAAACCTTACCCTCCTGACCACGCCGGGCGGTGGGCCGCCCAAAAAAATTTTCCTCCGGGCGTGGCCCGGCTGTTATCCTGTCTCAATAAGGAATTTTGGGAGTAGGGCCCGTTGTGCCCGGCCCGTTTTTTGGGAGAACAACCGATGAATGTCAAAGAAGAGTATCAGAAGAAACTGCAGAAACAATTGGACGAATGGACCGTCGAGATCGACAAACTCAAAATCCTGGCCGATAAGGCCAAGTCGGGTTTGAAAACCGAGTATCAGAAAGAGGTCCTCGACCTGAAGACCAAAAGGGAAGCGGCCCAGGAAAAGCTGGACGAACTCAAAAGGGAAAGCGGCGAAGCCTGGGAAGACCTCAAGACCGGTGTGGAAACGGCGTGGGACGTGCTGGGCAATGCCGTCAAAACCGCCACCTCACGATTTAAGTAGGGGCGAATCGCCCCGGATATTTTTAAACCCGGATTCTTCGCTTCGCCCTGCTGCGTTCAGAATGACAAGTCGCCTCTCTCTGTCATTCTGAGGAGGCGTAGCCGACGAAGAATCTTTGTTTAAGGCTGAAATAAGGAAAGGTTCATCAACCACCCTCAGCCCCTCCTTATAAAGGAGGGGAGAAATTAATTCCACCGATTCGCCGGGTGGGACCCGTCGCTGGCAATTGTCTCGCCTCCAACCCTCTTGAAATCAACCGTTTTAACCCGGAAAGAGGAATGGTTCCGATTAGCCTGATCATCTTTCATGGTTTTGTGTGATAATGGGCCAACTGTGAAATGACATATTGAGGAGGGGACGTATGTTTAAAAAACTGATCTGGATTCTGACGGTGGTATTGGTGATGGGATTCCTCGCCGCTTCCGGCGCGTTTGCCGGCGATGCCAACCTGGATGGGAGAGTGGGCGCTGATGACTTTGGTGCGACTCGATTGGGTGGGACGAATAAAACCAAAAAAGAAGGCGGTCAAAATATCACAACCCATAAACGGCCCAGAACAAAAGCTAAAAAGGACATGCCTTTAAAAGGGTCCAAGATCCTTTCCAATAATAAAATCCAACCGAAGGGGCTGAAAGGCGCGCAGGGGAAACCCGGAAAGATAAAGAGCCTGCGTAAAATGGATACAACGCCCTTCTCCAATACTAAAAAAGATTTGTTTGACGGCGACGAGGATATCTCCAACAGTCCCGGTACCCCTTAAGAAAGAGCTCCTCTTCCCGATGCAAACGGCGCACCGCCGTGGGCGGACGACCTCCACTGGTAATTTCCCCCCACCGACCTAACCAGTTGAAATGATGTTTCCCTTCCATGAGCTCAGGATGACATCATCGGTGTACATCCCCCTCTTTCTGTGGTTAAATTCCTCTCACTATGCCTAAGAAACCGAGACTGTACCTCATAGACGGCTCGTCTTATATCTTCCGGGCGTTTTTCGGTGTGCGGCAGTTTCTGTCCAATTCGAAAGGACTCCCCACGAACGCGCTGTACGGCTTCACCAACATGCTCAACAAGGTGGTGCGCGAGGAGGCGCCGGACTACCTGGCCGTGGTCTTCGACTCGAAGGAGAAAACCTTCCGCCACGAGATGTATCCGGACTACAAGGCCAACCGCGACACCCCGCCGGAGGACCTGGCGGCGCAGTTCCCGTATTTCGAGCCGCTGGTGCAGGCGTACAACATCGCCACCCTGCGTCAGGCCGGATGGGAGGCGGACGACCTGATCGGTACCCTGGCGAAGCAGGGCGCGGCGGAGGGGATGGACGTCACCATCGTTTCCGGCGACAAGGATATGATGCAGCTCATCTCCCCGCACATCCACATGCTCGACACGATGAAGGAAAAACGCTTCAAAAAACCGGAGGTGATCGACAAGTTCGGCGTGCCGCCGGAAAAGGTGATCGAGGTGATGGGCCTGATGGGCGACTCCAGCGACCACATCCCCGGCGTGAAGGGTGTCGGACCCAAAACGGCGACCGACCTGATCCAGAAATACGGTTCGATCGATGCGCTCTATAAGAATATAGAAGCCATCGACAAGAAAAAGCTGAAGGAGAAGCTGGAAACGGATAAGGAGAACGCCCTGCTCAGTCGCAAGCTGGTGACCATCGATACCGACGCGCCGGTGGACTGCGCGATCCAGGACCTCAAGGTGCGCGAGCCGGATACGGACAAACTGCGCGAACTGTTCAGTGAGCTGGAATTCCGGTCGCTCCTCGAACAGCTTCCGGAGGGGGAGGGTGGGAGTCCCTCCAGCCAAACTAAAGCCGAATCCCACTACCAGACGATTCTGGACGAGAAGGATTTAGACGCGCTGGTGAAAAAACTGAAGAAGGCGAAGGAGTTCGCCTTCGATCTGGAGACGACCAGCAAGAGTCCGGTGCGGGCGGAGATGGTGGGCATCTCGTTTTCCTGGGCGGAGGGCGAGGCGTGCTACATCCCGGTCGGCCACCGCTACCTGGGCGCGCCGGAGCAGTTGGGCAAGGCGAAAGTTTTATCAGCGCTGAAACCTCTGCTGGAGGATAAGAAGCTCAAAAAGTTCGGGCACAACATCAAGTATGATCTGATCGTGCTGGTTAACGAGGGCGTTCAGCTGGCGGGCATCGCGTTCGATTCCATGCTGGCGTCGTACGTGCTGGATCCTTCCAAGCGCGCGCACGGGCTGGACGATCTGGCGATGGAAATCCTCCAGCATAAGACGATCCTGTTTTCCGACGTGGCGGGGAAGGGCGCCAAGCAGATCGGTTTCGACGAGGTGGAGATCGAACCGGCGGCGGAATACGCGGCGGAGGATTCGGACGTCACTTTCCGCCTGACGCAGGCGTTGCGGCCGCGCCTCAAGGATGCGGAACTGAAGCTGTATGAGGAGCTGGAGTTGCCGCTGGTCGAGATACTGGCGGATATGGAGATGACGGGAGTGAAGGTGGACCGTGATCATCTCAAGAAACTTTCGTCGAAGCTGGAGAAGGACCTGCGCAAGCAGGAGGACAAGATTTACGCGCTGGCGGGGGAGCCGTTCAACGTCAATTCGCCGAAGCAGTTGGGCGTCATCCTGTTCGAGAAGCTGGGTCTGCCGGTGAAGAAGAAAACCAAGACGGGTTACTCCACCGACATGAGCGTGATGGAAGAACTGGCGAGCGAGCACAAACTGCCGGCGATGATCGTCAACTACCGTCAGTTGTCGAAGTTGAAGTCGACTTACGTCGACGCGTTGCCGCTGGAAATATATTCGAAGACCGGGCGCGTGCACACGTCGTACAATCAGACGGTGGCGGCGACCGGAAGGCTGAGCAGCAGCGATCCGAATCTGCAGAACATTCCGATCCGTTCCGACCTTGGCAAGGAGATCCGGCGGGCGTTCGTGGCGGAGGGGAAGGGCTGGCTGTTGTCGGCGGACTATTCGCAGATCGAGTTGCGCATCCTCGCGCATTTGTCGGCGGACCCGGCGCTGATCAAGGCGTTCAAGAAGGGGGAGGATATTCATACGCGTACCGCGGCGGAAATTTTCGGTCAGCCGCTGGACGCGGTGGATGAAGACGGGCGGCGCATGGCGAAGGCCGTCAATTTCGGCATCGTGTACGGGTTGAGCGCGTTCGGCCTGTCGCGGCAGTTGAAGATCACTCCCGGCGAAGCGAAGGAGTTCATCGAGCAGTATTTTGGATTGTACAAGAATGTGAAGACGTTCATGGACGAAACCATTGAGCGGGCGCGCGAGACCGGATACACGGTGACGGTGATGAACCGGCGGCGGTACCTGCCCGATCTGCACAGCAAAAACCGGATGGTGCGCGAGGCCGCCGAGCGGGTGGCGATCAATTCGCCGGTGCAGGGCAGCGCCGCGGATTTGATCAAACTGGCGATGATCCGCCTGCATGATCAACTGGCGAAGAAGAAATTGAAGTCCAAGATGATCATGCAGGTGCACGACGAACTGGTGTTCGAATGTCCGGCCGGTGAGAAGAAAGAGGTCGAGGCGCTGGTCAAGAAGGAGATGGAGGAAGTGTGGGCGATGAAGGTGCCGGTAGTGGTGCATCTGGACTGGGGACACGACTGGAGCGAGGCCCACTAAAGGTTTGAACTATAAGGATTGACAGGGCTTTAGGAAGAGGTTAAATTGAAAATTCAGTTTAACGCTCAAAGTAATGTCGTTTTGAGGGAGGGCAAACTTCAAATCAGAAAATTCTTTGGAGCTGACCGTGTCGAAACCGGAAAGATTTTTATTAGCCCTAATGGGCAATGATGATAAAAAGATCGTCCTGGAATTTGAATCCGAACATTTTTTGAATGGAAAATTAAATGCCGCGAGGGACCTGAAAGTGTGGGCGCGCCGGTTGACCGTCGAGGAATTTAAATCCGACGAGTACAAGGACGCCCAGCATTACGATATGAAGCATCCCGCCACCAGCAAGATATTCTTTCTGGAGCAATGGAAAAATTATTTGCAAACCGACGAGGATTAAAACCCTCCGGCCGATAAACGCCCATGGGTTTTCCTCTCCCATGCCTTATTGCCCGGTTTTCAATTTTTTTCTGCCCGAATCTCTCCCGGTTTCCGTCCTCCATATTCTATGGATACGTCTTTCCTGCGTTTAGTATAATAGGTTGCTGCGTTATTAATGATTTCTGACCGTTATCTTGCCATGGGCAACCGATTCAAATCCCTGGACCGTCCACTGAGCCGGAGGCTGTTCCTGAAAGGCGCACTGGGAGTTTGCGGTGTGGCCGCTTTAGGGATCGGGAAGGGGTATTCCAACACCTTTAGTTCCCAGATTCGATTGGAGCGCGTGCCTATTCACCTGAAACGGTTGCCGGATTCTTTTCGCGGGATGAAAATCGTCCAACTCAGCGATCTGCATTCCTCTCCGCTGGTGGGCCGGGAACATCTAGAGCACGCGGTGGACCTGGCCCTTTCGGACCAGCCGGACTTGATTGTGTTGACCGGAGATTTCATCGGGCATACATTAAAAACGGAACCGCATGAGACTCATGAGTTTGACAGCGCCTATCTGGAAAACCTGGTGCTGGCGTTGCGCCGGTTGAAAGCGCCGATGGGAACGTTCGCGGTGCTGGGCAATCATGATTTCTGGAGTGGGGCGAAGGTGACCCGGCGGCTGGTCCGGGAATTGGATAAGCGGGCGGGAGTTTCCATGCTTCGCAACCGAAGTGTGACTCTTCGCATGGGAAGTGAATCGATCCGGTTGCTCGGGATCGATGATTACTGGCACAGTTGGGACCTTTTGAAAGCGATGCGGAAGATGCCCTTGAATGCGGTGAAGATTTTGTTGAGCCATAATCCGGACATCAACCGTAATATCATGCCGGTCCATCAAATCGATCTTGTTCTTTCCGGGCATACCCATGGCGGGCAGATCAAGCTTCCCATTGTGGGAACACCGTTTCACTCCACGCGCGATCGCCGGTATATCAAAGGCCTGGTGCCGGACCAAGAACGCCAAACTTATATCACACGGGGTGTCGGACATCTGGTGGTTCCCATCCGTTTCAATTGCCCGCCGGAGGTAACGTCTATTACTTTGACCTGAAACAGGAGAGAATTTTGCGAAAATTCCGAAGCGACCAGGCGAACACCCTTTTCAAAAGTGCGATGTTGGCGGCGCTGCTATTGCTGTTTTTACCCGAAAGCGGTCTGGCGGAAAGTCCGAGTTTCGTCAGTTTCGGTTTGGCCGCGGGGGCGGCGGGGGCGCCGGACGTGGAACTGAAATCCAATCCTTCCCAGGGAGAAGTGGACCTCAACACCGGGTATTCGCTTCGCGCGTCTCTGGGTTTTTTGTTTAATGAAAACCTTGGATTGGAAGGCGAATATCTTTACACCTCCCATGGCATTCCTGCCGTTATCAATCCCCCGGTGACCACCACGCTGTTTTTTTCAGACCGGATTGTCCAGAGTGTTATGGTCAGCGCCCTGTACCGGATTGAAACCCCGCCGTCGGGGGACGTGGATTTTAAAAAGCGCGGTTACTATACATACCTGGGAGGCGGAGTGGGAATTTCCTGGCAGGACTATACGATTGAATCCCTCGCCAACGGTCAGGACTCCAGCCTGAGCTGGCAGGTGCTGATCGGTTTTGAAAAGATGTTTCCCGCCAGGTACCTGTTTGCGGCTCTGCCTTCACCGTTCCTTCAATACCGGTTTCTCAGAATCAACGAGGGAGATTTTGGTGCCTTCAAAGCGGACGCTTCCATTCATATTATTGAATTTGGTTTCCGGTTTTACGGAGCCGTTGGAAAATAGTTTCAGATAGCGGGTTGGAAATCGATACGGCCAAAAACGGCGCTGAACTAACGGCATTTTTCAGTTTTTCGGCCCAAGAGTAAAAACCCTTCCCTTACCCCAGATAGGGATAAACCATTGTATTTCAAATCGGAATTTCCGAAATCGATTCAACTTATTGAAAGTTAAAGAGTTATAGGTTTACCGAGGCATTGTCTCCCAGCTTTGGAACAATATTTGAAAAAAAAAGCCTCAAAATTTCAATATTTTAAAAATTTCCCTTACAATAATAAAATAAACCCTAAATGTAAATCTATTGGGTTAGTCACCACAAATTTTGGAGAGAACAATGAAAGCCGTATCAGCCTGGGTGCTGCTAATTGGAATCACCATGTTCATCTGGGGTTTCTGCCAGCTGGGCTACGCCTTCATGGATCTGGACATGTTCATCACATTTCCTTTCAACCAATGGGGCGACTATTTTGGTCAGGAGGATTTATTCTATAAAGTTCAGTTGGTGTTGGGAGTGGGGTACATGCTGGCCGGATTTGGGGTGATTCTTTTCAGAGCCTGGGGGAGGATGTTGGCGATCTTAATGATTTGGGTTTCGGCGGCCTTTTTTTACTGGGTATTTCTGCTTGCCGGACCGTTGGAGTTTGAGGAATATTTCAAACAAAAATTCGCCGTGCTGGGTTTGCTGGTACTGATATCCCTGTGGTTTTTCAATCATCCCAAGGCCCGGGAAGCGTTCAGCATGGATCCCGGAAAGCGTAAAAGGTGGTTGATTCCCTTTGGCACGTTTGCGCTGATAGGTGCGGGTTACTTTGTTTATATAGAACTGCCCCACGAACTTCCTTTTGTTTTTTCGGGAGTGGAATTTCCCGAACTGCAGAAAGTAGAGTATTCGCCGAAAAGCGGCGCGAATTATAACGCTCGATACCGCCCCACACAATTTCCCTTACCCTTTGTCGCAGATATTCCCATGGGGACGAAGCTGAAATCCGTCAATCCCGATGGCGGATTTGGCGATACGCCGGAATGCGATTTTCATTTAAAAACACCGGGAAGCCGGATGAGTTTAGTCCTCAGCAGTTTGGCGCCCATTCAGAAAGAATGGGAATCTCCCGAAATTCAGAAATTTCTGGAGAGGACCTATCCTTTAACGCCTTATGCCTACGCCCGGAAATTTTATTCTGACCGGCGAAGTATCAATTTTTGGAAATCGCGAAAAGAATTTGGAGATTGGGCCGGAAGTGAAATTCTGGAAGCGAAAATGGATCTAATGCATAAATTCATCGTCAAGGCCGAATCTCCCGGGAAAATGGATAACAGGCCGGTCGCCTGGTTCTATGAGTTTCATCTTTATGAGGGGAATCGTTCAGCCGGTGGAGGCAAGATCTATATATTCAAAGGGAGCCAAAAACATGCCAAAAACCTTGTGGCTTCCGCCAAACCCCGCGTCGGACTGCCTCCCAGTGGGGCGGAATACCATGGCATTGGCATGGATTTTATAAAACGACGGAACTATGAAGAAGCCAAGATGGCTTTTGCCTCAGCGGTTTGCCGGGATCAACAGAATCCCCAATATCACTATGCGTTGGGAGAAGCTTTCTTCATGGCAAAAAACTACAAAGAAGCCCAACGGCATTTGAAGTTCGCCGTGGAACAAGCCGAAGATTTTTTTGAGGCCAAGACGCTTCTTGAGAAAACGCAAAAAAAATTGGGAAAAAAATCCGCATGATTCCGCCTGAATAATAATTCAGGGTGGATTTGAAGGCCGGCTTCTTAATCGGGTTGATTCGAAAGTGAAATCTGCGGAAAAGGATTACCGCTGGGGATCGAGAATCCGGTCGAGAGTTTCCAGGAATTCCGGGACGTCAATGGGCTTGGTGATGTAGTATTTAAAGCCCGATTTCAGTCCGCGGGAAATAAATTGTTCTTTGGTCAGGCTGGTTAAACCAACGACTGGAATATCTTTGATGTCTTCGCAGGATTTCATTTGGTCGTGGAGGGCAAAGCCATCACCATCCGGAAGCTGAATGTCCAGCAACACGAGGTCCGGATGGTGTTTGCGAATCATTTCCAGGCCGTCACTTGCGCTTAAGGCATTCAGCATTTTAATATAGGACCGGGCGCTAATGATGTATTGAACCAGCTCCTGGAGCATTGGATCGTCTTCGATATATAAAACCGTGAATTGTTTTTCAGTGCATTGTGTCATAACGTACTCCTTTAGTTTAGCCTAAGGGATTTTGCCGCCAAAACAAGAGGGCGCCGCCGAAAACCCGTTAAAGCCAAATATTTCAGTAAGAAAATTTGCCTTCTGGTGGGGGCGGACGGTTGACAAATCGGGATAAACTGCGGATCATAAAAGTAAGGAAACTGTAATTCTATTTTGGATAATTGGACCGGATTATGGAAGAAACTTTAGAAGGAACCATAGAAGAAGCCCAGCCCCCCAAACCCCCTCCTTTGGAACTCATGATTCGCCAGGGTAAAAAGCTGCGAGAGGGGATCCGGGTTCAAACCGTTATAAACGAAATCAAGCAGGGTGTTTTAAAACATTCGGATGAGATCAGCCTGGACGGGGAGAAATGGGTGCGTCTGGATCAGCATCCCAAATTGTCCAAGTTGTTCGTTGAGCAGGAAAAGTCTGGCAAATCAAAAAAATCCGGAAAGGAGGCCAAATTTTTCCTTTTGCTGATTTTTACGGGTTTGCTGGCGGGGGGGTATCTTCTTCCGCATATTACGATTTACAGAATCCAATCCGCGCTGGTGGACAACGATGCCGGGCGATTGTCTGAATTTACATCTTCCCCTGAAATTACGGCGAATTTTCAACGCCAGATCGACACCGAACTTGAAGCCGGTATAAAAGGCAAACCCTATGCGGAGAGCGCCTTGCCCCAGGCCAGGCTCGCCGGGCAGAACATGGCGGCCTCGCTGGTGTCCCACGAGGCCCTGGCGGGTTATCTTTCCCCATGGCAAAATGCCGCCCCGGGCGGCAATGTCCCGGCAGAGTCGGAATCGCTCATCGCCCCGGTGATGAATTTTTACGGTTCATTTGAACATATCCTGACCGGCCTTGGTTGGCGCTATGAGTCGCATGACAAGTTCCTGGCGGAAAGTTCCGTGGAAGACGGAAAAATTGAAGTGGTTTTTATGCGCCAGGGGATCGATTGGAAAATCAGTGCGATCAACCTGCCGGCGGAGAGCCTGCGGCCTTTTATCAATAATATTATTGATACGTCTCTCAAGGAAGCCAAACAAAAGGCCCTGGCGGATAAACGTCAAAAGAGCCAAAATAAGCAGCAGGTTGCCGCGGCTAAGGTTCTTAAAACCAAAACCGCTTACAAGAAAAAAATCCGATTGAAAAATCTTACGGTTGGGAAAAAGGGAAAGTATGTCTTTGGCGGGGCCAATCCCGGAGTGTTTGGTACCGTGGTGAATAACGGGAATAAAACCGTCAAGGAATTGAAGATCACCGTCTATTTTTATAATCAGAAAGGTATACCCGTGGGCACGGTGGATTTGTTTCCCGTGACCACCAAATATATGCCCGGCCAGGATAACAGTCCCTTGAAATCCAAGAAGAGCAGGGATTTCGGTTACCTCGTCAAGGAGTATGCTCCCCGCACCTGGGCGGGCATCGTCCGGGCGGAAGTCTCCGATATAGTCCTGGTCAAATAAGCCTTCCTCGTATGCATCTTTCCTCAAGGTGATGGGATGTCAGACTGGTATCTCTACATGATCCGGGTTCGGGACGGCAGTCTGTATACCGGCATCACGCTGGATGTCGACCGGCGTTTTGCCGAGCACACGGCCGGCGGCAGGAAAAGCGCGAAATATTTTCGCGGCAAGGGACCGCTGGAGCTGGTATTCCGCCGGAAAATGGGAAGCCGGTCGCAGGCGATGCGGGCGGAAGCCGCCGTCAAAAAACTCCCCAAAAGAAAAAAAGAGAAGCTGGCAAAGGGGCAGGTTGTCCTGGATTCCGCTTTCGGTGAGGCTAGTTGAAATAATACCTGATCCCTACGGAAAACTCGTGGGCGGTCAACCCATCCGCGAGAATCTCGTTGCCCGCAGAATCCGTCAAAGTAAGATCTCCAATAGTCCCAAGAAAGCGATACTGGAAGGTAATGGCTCCGGGCCTGCCGCGGTCATACATATTATTTATTATAAAGTCGACCCCCAATGAAAACTGGAAAGTGCCGGAGGAAGTGGACTCATCCACGGTAGCGTTTTGGGAGGCATTGTTTGTGGCAAAATTGCTGACGCTGACATTGGCAAATCCCAGCCCAGTGCCGACAAATATATTCGCGAAAGTATCGTCGGTTAAATCAATGCCGGGCCCCAGGAGCAGGTACGCAGAAAACATGAAATTCAAAAGAGAGACGGAGCCTTTTTGCGTGTTGGTAAATGTGCCGTTGCCATTGACCAGGGTGGTGGCTCCGGCATCAAAGGACCGATAGGATAGATCTCCTTCCAAACGGATATATCCGAAATCAACCCCCAGATTTCCGCCAAATAAAACGGAAGGACTGTCCAACTCTATGTCATTGGAAAAAAAGGTAAGGTTGCTTTGATTTTCCGCCTCTATGAAATAACTGTCATTAAAAGAAGCGCCGATGCTCAGGCCGCCGTAAAAGTGAGTTCCGTAATCCTCGCTTTCCTCGTATTGGGCGAATCCCGGGTGGCTTGCGAACATCACTGAAAACATTAGAGCGAAACCGGCGATGTGTTTCATCTCAAACCTCTTTAGAGAATTAATGAAGGGTTGATGGATTGATACTCCTGGGGGCTGCGAAAACCGGTTTGTTTTCAATCAATCTGAAGCGAATATAATCGAAAACTGTCATCTTTGTCAAGGTTTCCCGGCTGGTAAAAGAAGTTGATATGAAGTAGGGAGAATTTTCCTGGTTTTGGCAATGATGGTCGCGTGGTGAGATTGGTCTCGTTCGCCAATTTCTGGTTGCAGGCCGGTAAGTTTTTGCCGGTATCCGATCGCCACGGAAAGAGTGTGGAGGGAATTTTAATTTGGCCTTCCTGAGGGAATAAACCCGGTTTAACGATTTGAAGGCGAACAAATGATTTGGGATAAAATCGGGTGGGTTTTGGGACCTTAAATTAGCTGTTGGTCAATGTCTCCACTTTATTGCAATCCACTCCCAGGCCTGGCTTGGGGCTTATGGCGGAAGCAGGTAATTTGCCCCCGGTTCCGAACATGAGGGGAGTGGCGGTGATATCCCGCTCCAAAAGGTGGGTTCCAAACGCCCCCTCCTGCGCGACGGTGTTGTCGGGAAAAGCATTGACCACGGTGAGCGCGGCGCGGGTCAGAAGACTGGTTTCGCCGACCTGAGCACCCACAATCACCGGTATTCCTGAACCCTTCGCCACCTCCGCTATAGCGAGACTGCGCAAGAGACCTCCCATTTTCGAAATCCGGAGATTGATGATCCAGGCTTGGGGAGCACTTTCCAAATTCGAGAACTGCTCCTTGCGAATGAAACTTTCATCAAGAATGATGGGGATACTTAAAGTCTCGAAAATCCTTCGGGAGCTGTCATATTGTTCCGTCTGCAGAGGCTCTTCAATAGCGAAGAAGGGAAAATCCAATTGACGGACATGGTCGATGGCTTTGTTGGGAAGGCGCCAAAGATTATTGGCGTCCAGACGCACTTTGAGGTCTGGGTTGGTTTGCGCCTTTAGTAAATCAATCCGCGCCCGGTCTTCATCGATATTTCCGGAAATCTTGATTTTAAAATCACGAAACCCCAGTTCCAGGTATTTCTGCAACTGCGCGGCGAACACATCGGGAGGATTGATTCCCAGCACGGCGGTGTAACGAAACTCTCCACTCAGTTCCGGTACGCCCAGTAAGCCCTCTATCGATTGTCCCGCTTCCCGGCCCAGAATATCCAGCAGGGCAAGCTCTATGGCGCACCAGGCCGCCGGATTGGCATCGATGGCTTTTTTGTTTTCCGAAATCCAGGATTGGAGGTCCTCCAGGCGAGTTATATTCAATAATGAATCCCGATGAGTGTTGAAAAAGCGATGCGCCGTTTTGAGTGTTTCACCGGTAACATAGGGCCGCGGGCATCCCTCGCCAAATCCTTTAAGACCGCTATCCGATTCCGCAATGACGACAACGCTTTCCGTTTGGGTGCGGGTAGCGGAAGAGTGCTTGAACGAGATTTTAAAGGGAATATTTAATTCACTTAGGATCAATGATTTGATTTTCATTGGGTTCCAGATAATAGGGTGAAAAATCGAAAGGGCAATCCCTGGAATACTGCAGATGGATGGTTTTGAATTGCCCCTCGCGCTGATTCCGGCGGAGGCAATCCTTGCGGTATTCCTCGCCGGTTCCTTCCTTTAAGAAAAATATTTGAGTGGGATGCAGGCGTTCGCTCTTTCTTTTTTCACGAAACTCGACATTCAGCCGGCTCAACCCCTCCTCCATATCCTGTTCCAAACCGTCGCGCGGAGGAATTTCGATATACAGGGAATATTGCAGCGCCCCGGGATCGGCCAGCATCATGAAGAAGGTGGAAGAAGGGATGTCGGAAATCGAGCCCAATGCTTGAATGACCTGAAGTTCCGTTAATTTTTCCCCCGTCAGATTGGTGACTCCTTTTCCCTTTTGGATGAATTCGATGGCCGGCGTATTATTGAAAAATCCGGTTACCTCAATAATGTCGTTGATAAAATAACGAAACAAACCGTTTTGAGTGGTGACGATGACATAATAATGTTTTCCCGGCTCAATTTTGTCCAGGGTCAAAAAGGCGGGATGTCCTGAGTCCCAGGATTCAACCTCGACAAATTCATAAAAATTATCATCGAGGGCCGGAATCGAAATATTTTTAACGGCGTCCACCGTCAGGCTTCCCCGGAATTCGCTGGACAGGTATCCTAACTCTGTAATCTGGATTGTTGCGGGCAGGAGGGAGCGAAGTTTGGGAATCAGCAGTCTGCAGTTGCCGCCCGTCCAGGTGGCGATGGATTTCAGGCGAGGCCATAATTCGGCGCAGGTAAGGGTGTCTTCCCGCCCGATATAAGTTCGTAAAAACTCCGCGCGTTGCGGGCAAGGTTTAAAGAGCCTGTCCGCCAGAGCTTGAGGGAAAAGCTTCGGTTTGGGCAGTAGGGATATATCCGCTGTTTCAATAAAATCCGCCAGCCGCACCAACTCCTTTCGAATCACCTCCATGATTTTCAAAAATGTCGAGGGATTGGCGCTGGCGCAGAAGGTGAGGTCCGGTTCGCTCAAACTCCAGGCGCAAATCAGAAAATATTTTAATGGATAATCTTCGATTTCCAGAACCTCCCGGGGAAGGACATATTTGCGTTGCACCAGCCTGGGTATGGTGTCAAAAAGTAATCCGGACACGGAGCCGTAAGGGGTGCCGGAATCCAGAGTTCCCTCCACAGCGGGGCTCCCGATAGCCAGGATTTTGCCCTGATAAATTTCAGGCATGTGCCGTTGCTGGGCGAAGAAAAACAGCTTTTGCGCTTTTCGGAACTGGGACCGTGTGCTGGGAAAAATCGGAATGTATTTGGGTTTGCCGGTGGTTCCGCTGGTGATCGAAAATAAAACAGGGCGCTCCGGGTGAAGGGCCTGAACCCCCCGGTCCTGCTCCTTGATATAAGGAGATAATTCGTCGTAAGTATGAACGGGAACCGCCACCTGAAATTGCTGGTATGAATGTATCGATTCCAGCCCATGAATTTCGCCAAAGCGGGTGTTCTGGGCGCGGCGGATTATTTGCAGGAGCAGTTCATCTTGCGCGGCTTGCGGGTGATGTGTTTTTCGCAAAAGAGGGTTCCAGAGGAAAAGACGGATCGCCAGCATCTCCAGCCATATCAGACCGTTGAGTGCCGCATGGGTTATCCGGTTCATGGCCTTATCCCTGCTCCAGTCCCTTGATGAAAGGCGTTTTGAGTTGCTGGAAAAAAGGCATCGGGTAATCCCGGTTGGTCAGTCCCAGCGTATTCACTTTTCGATCCCGGGGAAGGAACCAGGTACCGAACAATAAATCCCAGATGATGATATTGTTGCCGTAATTTTGATTTGATTCTTCGGCATACATGGAATGGTGCCAGCGATGCAACTCCGGGCCACTGATCAGATAATTGAGGAACCCGAGACGAATTCTAATATTGCAATGCTGAAAAAAACCATTGATGGAGTAAAAGACGAAATACAGGGCCAGGGCTTCTTCCGCGACACCCAGGATGATAAACGGCAAGGCATCGAATAAAAATTGCAGGACTTTCTCCAGGGGATGAAACCGGGCCACATTCACCCAGTACAACTTGTGAGGAGAATGATGAACCGCATGCAGGCGCCAGAGGGGCGGCCACTCATGCGCCAGGCGGTGCAGCCAGTATCTCAGAAAATCCGCGGATAAAATCATGAGTCCGGCCTGAACGGATACCGGCCATTGGTGCGGCCACAGGGTGCTTCCCCAAGCCGGATTTGAATGAACCATTCTCAACAGGCCGATCGCCAATAAAAAGGATAAGAGTTTGGGAACCAGCACTTGGACAAAAACCATGTAGGCCGAGTCATTGAGCACCTCCCGGGAATCCGGCAGCCACTCGCGGCGTGCGGGAAAAGCCAGTTCCAGAAAGGTGATGGTGCCCGCCCCGAAGATCGCCGGCAGGTAAGAGGCCCACGTCAGATCGAACCCGTAATCCAATAGGCCGAAATGGAGGGTCAGGCCCGCGGTCATGACGAGCGGATATATCATCCATGGAAACAGTTTTGCATTGGAGACGGTGTTATGCTTCATGGTCTGCCTCTTTTCCGAATTTAAAATGGAATTGCCCAACGACCAGAAGAAATGAGGCCAGGACCAGATGAAAAATTGTTGGAATTCTTGCGCCCAGCCATGGGTGGTCCGGGGCAAACGTGAGTCCGGCTCCCAAACGGAACAACATGATGGAAAAGTAGGTCAAACCAAAAATCAAGTAAAGCTTGCCGGACCTTGTCTCCGGGTGGACGGTTCCTTTCAGGAATGTAAAAATGATTCGAAAGCAGAAGGCGATGATCAGAATTTGAAGCGTCACCAGCAAACCGTAAGGCAGGGCTCCGCTGTGCCAGGCTTCAAAATCCGGGAGAAAGGAAACCGGTGAAAAACGTTGCAGGAGCTGCGCCCCGACACGAAAACAAAACACAAGCCATAAGGCGAGGAGCCCATATCCATAGAGTTTTGTGGATTTTTCTGGATAGAGAATTTCGGTCATAAAAAACTGGAAAAGTTATCCCCTTTATTAGTGTAAAGGAGATTTCCAGTCGCCGGGAAAAAATTTAAGCACTTAAAGCAAAAGGGCTTACGGGAATACCGCAAGCCCTTTTAAAGCCCGGCAGGGAGGAGAGCAACCTCTCCTGCATATTTATTCTGATGAAACGTTTCCAGTTGTCTACCTAATGGCATCGATCGGAATCATCAGGTGCTCGTACGGGGTGCCTTTCCACATGATCCATGGACCGCCCTTTCTCCATTCGGTCGGTATGCCGCTCATGGATTTTACATTGGGAACCAGAATCATGAGATGCGCCTTGAGACCCGTTACCCAGTCGGCGTCGTTGGTTTTCTTTGGTGCAAAGGGATCGGAGTTGCTGACAGCGGCATCTCCGCCCAGCATATAGGCAATTCCCACTTGATCGTATTTGGGTTTGGTTTTGTTCATATAAGCGTCCAGAAAGTTCGCCCAGGTTTTGTCAACGCACCAGGGGTCGTTTTCCTTTGTTCCGGGCATATCAGGCAGGCAGGTCCAGCCGTTACTGCCTTTGCGGAGAACCTTGCCGTCCCAATTCTTGATGGTGGCCTTGGAGGCCAGGTCCGGCGGGCCCGCGCTTTCGGCACTTTTAATCGGGTCACCTCCTGCCATCGCCGAAAGGGGAAACATCAGCAAAACTGTAAGAATGGAAAAAAGAATTCGTTTCATGGTTACCTCCAAAATTATAAGGTTTAGTGCTTTAAGGATGATTTAGAAGCAGAACAAGATTAGCCAATGGTCCATAATGGGTCGAGAAATCCATCAAATTCTTACAATTTAAGTTAAAGAGGCCCCATTAGAGTTTGGTGTTTGCTCAAAGACAGTTCCCCGGGGATGAAACGCCGCTGAAATGGAGACGAACCCTCATTCCCGGCTTTATCCGCAGAGGTTTTGCTGTTTACGAAATTCAACCGTGACCCGGCATCCAGGCCAGCTTCAATATTATTTCTTGGCATAGGCGTGGACGCAAACTTTGCCGTCGGCATCAAAATATACCGCAAGACTTTCGGAATTTGACAGAAAAGCGTAAAGATACGTCCAGCCATCCACACAACCCGCCTGTTTCATTTCCGGTTCCGCCGCACCGGTGGCATAGGGTTCGCCAAACCATTGGCGAATGGTTTCCTTGGTAGTGACACCGTCTTTGATGTCGTTGACATGGGTGGTGTCAAACTTTCTACCGATAGCGCCCGAGGAGAAACAGGAAGACAGTAACAAGGCTATACCCAATAACATGATGTTTCGAGTTAAAACGGATGCTTTCATGGAACCTCCTAAGTTCAAACACGATTAATGTTATCGCCTGGTGGGGGAGGGCAAGTGGAAATCAATCATCCCTTGTAGCAAAAGTGCTTCGATGGCAACAGGAATTCTACAAAGGCCAACAGACCCGGAAATATAACCAAGTATTGCTGGACAGTCTATCAAAATTGAGGAAAACAAGTGTAAAAATTTCAAAAGCTTTACCGGTATAAATGCTGTTTCACCCTAAATGGATTGCATCTGCTCCAACCCAATACCACTTGCCGGAGATCGATGATAACCTGGTCGTGAGCAGAGGGTGTTGATCTTCCGTCATCCAGAAAGCCGGCAAACTTTAGTAGTGAGAACGTGATGCTTTAAAACGTCCAGTCGAACTGTAAAAAGGCCCAATCCGCATGGTCATCGGTTTGACGATTCTGAACAAAAAGGTTAATGTTTCTGAATAAAAGTGTTGCAAAATACCGGGAATAACCGGCACTGATAGTGAGATAATTGTTGTATCTGTGCACAAGCGTAATATCCAGTTCCTGCCCTAGATTGGTATCACAGGTGCACCACCCCATGGCGGCGGCGAGCGGCGCATTGTCGGGATCGCTCAGGTCGGTGTCCGTCCAGAATTGATGAAAGTCCGCCTGGATCAGAAATTTGTCCATGGGTTGGACCGAAGTCTTGACCGCCAGGTCACGCAAGCCTAATTGGTTTGTCGTTCTTCCATCCCCTAAAACGCCGGATACCTGATAAAGATCCATGCTGCCATAGAATTTGTGCTGGGTGGCAAATAAAGTGGCAAAGGTGGAGAACTTATTATTTGTAATATCGTTCCAGTCGGTTCCGGATAAAAAATCGTACCAGAGGGTGAGGCTGGGTTTCCATGGGACTTTGTTGAACCGCTTGCCGAGGCGCAGGCCATACATATAGGCTTCGCGGTCCATTCCTCTGGCCACCGGTGTTCCGAGATCATCAAGGAGTTCGGTTTGCTCCGCCTGACCGAACTGGTAATAAAACTCCCCTCGATAATCCAGGCCAAACAGGCGGCCCTCCTGCCGCAGGCCGGTGGTGTAAATGTCGTTGTGCACCTTGTCCACAATAACTGGAGGAGGTCCCACCAAATCGGGATTGACATCGCTGGCATTCACATAAATGGCATAGATGGAGGTGGAAGAATGTTCCCCCAGGAGATCCTTGGCGTTTCCCCAAATGATATGCGTGACCGTGTCCAACTTGTCACTGGGGTCTACAGTTGATGAGCCAATAGCGATACCAGCGAATGAACCGGAGTTGTCAAATTCCTGGGATTGGCTGAACACATAAAGGAAAGTGAAGTCTTCGACCGAGTAAGTGAGGCGGACGGAATCATGCGACCGGCCTCCCTGGAACCAGCCGACATTGCCGATCAGGCGGTGACCGTCCAGCACCACTTCCTGCCGGCCTATCTGGAAATCCAGGGGCAGGTCATAAAATTGATTCACCGTAAAATAAGCCTGGTGGAATCCGGCATCAAAAATAGTGTCGCTGGGCCCGATGGAAGACCGGTTGTCCTTTAATCCCCAAATCCCAATGCCCTGGACCTGGAAAAAACCGCTGTTTTTATCGTCCAGTTTCACTTTCACACCCAGGCGGATTCGCGTGCTCCAAACATGCTCGGGTGAAAAGGTTGAATTGAAACCGGTGGTGTTTTTATGGTCGACAAAGTTGTAGCGGGGCCGCATCTGGCCGCCGAATTTGATGTTCACCGCCTGTGCTGAAACCGCGGATAGAAGGACAAGGGATAGAAGGACAAGCGCCATCCCTAATGTAAGGGCAGTAACCTTTTTAGAATTCATGTTATCCCCCTCTAATAACGAATTCGTAACCTCCCTTTATTTTTGAAACCATGGAAATAATTGCAGACTATTGGCAGGATGTCAGTGCTCCAATAGCCGAATCCCAGCACATCTCTGCCGGATTTTTAGAGCCGGCACCTTCGGAATCCTGATTGTACTGAGTCGAGTCTGGCAATTGCTTTTTCTGGAATTGAAAAATTTCCTGAGTCCATTGGTTCTGACGGATAACCACCTCACGCTTAATAGACTCGTAACCCCTGGCCTGGAGGTGCACTGTTATTTTGCCGGTCGACAGGTTGACGAGATTGAGGGGATCTCCCACCGTCGCGGTACCCTGAAACTTTTCGTTAAATATCACCCTCGCTTCAGGAACATTGACATTGATTTGAAGATGCCCTTTAAGCACCATGGGGGCGGGTGTCCGGAAAGCATGGGTATCCTGGGTAGGACCGGCGTTTGAGGTGGAATCCAGTCGTGCCTTTTTGATGGGAAACACGAAATCGCCCTGATCCAGGTGACGGTCCCGAATCTTGCCATATTGAGGATGCTGGTAACCTTTGGTGTAATTGACGACCGTCTTCTGCAGAAATTCTCCGAGCTCCACTCCCGTAATATAGCCGTCTTTGTCCGTATCCGCCCGGCCTTCCAATGCCGCAATGAACTGGGCGCGAAAGATGCTTTCATCGGGAACCGTTTCATGGGCACCGCCCGCCGTAATGAATTGCCGCACCGGCAGAGAGGTTTTGTAATTGATGTGCTCGGGAATCGCCCGGCTCAGTGAAAATATGGAACCCGAGAAACAACTGTCGAACAGAAACAGAGCGTGTTTCGATTGGATGCGTTTGGCATAAACCTCGAACTGCTGCATATCCAGCGCCTTGGTAAGAAAGCCCCTTTTATCAACATCGGGATGGGGGGCGTCACGGGGAACGATGTAACCCATATCCCCGCCATAAGTGAGTTTCAGGGTATGTCCGTGCCCCGCGTAGTAAAACAGCAGGCGATTATGTTTGCCTTGTCCATACATGTTGATAAACTGGCGGATGGAATCTTCCATTTGATTTCGGTCCGGATCCTCGATGACTACCACGTTGAAATCATTTTTTTTCAGAACTTCCCGGACCATTCGAATGTCATTATGCACACCGGGCAAAGTAGGCCATCCTTCATCGTACTTACTGACCCCAATAATCAGAGCATGACTTTGTTCGAAAAACCCCACCGGCTTACCCGCTTTATCTGTTATCGGCACCACCTTGATTCCACGGGCGGCATAGACGCTGGAATATAAAAAGAGAAGTCCGATCAAGCTGATTGCAAGAATTTGGATTTTCCCCTTCATCGCCATTTCCCGTTTGATTGAAATTTTTGATTTATTTTATCAAAATTGAAATAAATCCTAAATCTTTAAAGGGTTTGGCGGTTGGCGGTGAAGGGAAGATGAAACTTAGGCCCTTCAAATCAACGGTATACACGCCACCCGGCAGAAATAAAAATGGGTTAGTCCTTTTGAACTAACCCATTGGTTTAGCTGGTCGGGATGAGAGGATTTGAACCTCCGACCCCTTCGTCCCGAACGAAGTGCGCTACCAGACTGCGCTACATCCCGACCCTGTTCAGGCTTTTTTGTAAAAGAAGTTCTTCAGGTATTTCCAGATTATAATCGATCCCAGGCTGTTGCCCAAGGATTTCAACCGGGTGCTGCCGCCGAGGCACTTCTGGCAGTGCGGATGCACCACCCGCAAGTTGCGGAATCCCTCGATCGCCTCCAGCACGGGACGCGAGTTCAGGATGTCCACGATGGGCTGCTCGAACACGTTGCCCGCCCGGGTCTGGCCGTCGTAATCCTTGCAGCAGTAAGTCAGGTCGCCGTTGACCAGCACGGCGAAGTGGTCCGTCAGGGCGCTGCAATAGCCCACCTTGCTGGGAACCACGTGCTCGTCGACGAAGGCGTTGCCCCAGGTGTTCAGGACGTAGGTTTCGAAATACACGTGCGGCGCGACGGGCACGACGTTCCATTTGAAGATGGAAAGCTTGCGGATTTTTTCTTCCACGGCCTGCTTTTCAGTGTCGGGCATGTCGGTGCAGACTTCGTGGATCGACCGCGCCCAGTAGCTGAAGGTGCGGCGCAATTCCTCGGTGTTGTTGAGCACGCTCATGGTGCCGAGCGTCCAGTCTTCCCCGGGCACCTCGGACTTGAACTTGGTGTTCAGGAAATGGACCTTGATCTTGGGCGGTGTCTTGTGCCGCAGGCAGGCGCCGATGAACCGGAGGATCCGCTGGCGGTAGCCCTCGAAATCCATCCGCCGCGCCTTGCGGGTCTGGAACGAGGCCTCGTCCGGCGTTTGCAGGGAGACGTTGATCTGCCCGACCGTCACTTTTTCCAGCTTGGCAGCGATTTCCTCATCCAGGTAGGTGCCGTTCGTGGTGATCCCCGTCTTGACTCCTTTCAGGGCCGCGTAATCGAGAATGTCGAAAAACCGCGGGTGCATGAACGGTTCGCCCATGACGTGGAAGGTGATTTTTTCGGCCAACCGGTACCGGGCCACCTGGTCGATGAGGCTGCAGGCGCGGTCGAAGCTCATGTATTCGTATTTGCGCGTCATCTCCTGCTTGGGGCAGAACGTGCAATCGAAATTGCAGACGTTCGTCAGCTCGATATGGATCCGCTGAAGCGGGAAGGACACGAGTTCGGCGATGCGGCCGGGAACTTTTTCCGGATAGGGCTGGGTCGGGGTTAACATGGACGCATTTATTGAGATTAGGGATGGCTCAGGATTTGTCCCAGACGTAACGGTTGACGCTTTCGGACCAGAACGTGGTGTTGGTGACGTTTCGGGTCACGTCCGTGGATTGGCACTTGGGGCACTGGACTTCTTTTTTGTCCACTTCAGAAATTCGCATTTCCACGACGAAGTCTTTTTTGCACTTTTTACAGGTATGATCGTACTGAGGCATGGCCAACACTCCTCAAAATTCATAGATTACAATAGTTTTTACTTTAATGCAACGAAGCCGGCGAAGTTGTTCCACTGGAAAAACCTCTCCACCGCACGGAATCCGGCGGCGGCCAGGAGCGCCCGGTTCTGCTCCCCCGTCCAGGGAACGAGCACCCGGTCGAGCGCTTCCTTTTTGCGAGCGATTTCCAGGTCGGTATAGCCCCGCTGCCGTTTGAACTGGTGATGCATCTCGGTATAGGTGTCCTGGATTTCCGCGGATTCCGCGACGATTTTTTCGATCAAGAGGAGTCCTCCTCCCGGGAGGAGAGCGCGCCGGATTTTTTCCACCAACCGGTGCCGCCGCTCGGGGGGGAGAAACTGAAGCGTGTAGTTCAAGACCACCACCCCCGCGCGGGAAAAGGGGAAATCCGACTCCAGATCGGCTTCAACCAGTTCCGCGGAAACCTTGGATAACTCTAGTTTATTCCTTGCTTTTTCGATCATGGAAGCGGAGTTATCCAGACCCACCAGGTGGACGTCTCCGCGCCCGTCCAGGGCGTTCCCCAGGCGCACCAAAAGCGTGCCCGTGGAGCAACCCAGATCGTACACCCGCACTCCCGGGCGGGCGAGGCGGACACACCAGTCCACCACCAGGTCCTGGCATTCCCGGTACAAGGGAACGCTGCGCGCCAGCATGTCGTCGAACACCCGGGCGACCGATTCGTTGAATTCGAACCGGCCCGAGGCCGGGGCCTCGGTGAACAGGGTGTCTTTTTCGGTTTCGGAATTCATGACCTTCCCGGAACCCTCCCGCGAACCGGCCGACCCGGAGACTGCGTTTGGAGTCGGGCTCCGCCCGGGGCCTTACGGACCGGGCACCTCGGCTCCGGAAACCGGGCCGGTCTTGGGTTTAATGAGCAGCTTGTTGATGGCGTTGACGTACGCGTGGCAACTCGCTTCCAGGGTATTGACCCCCGCGCCTTTCCCCAACACTTCCCGGTTTTCGTGAAGCACTCGCACCGTGACCTCTCCCTGCGCGTCCTTGCCCCGGGTCTTGGACATCACCTGGTAGTCCAGCAGCTTGCAGGACAGGCCGGTGATTTTGTCGACCGCATTGTACAGGGAGTCCACCGGACCGTCTCCGGTGCCCCTGGCGGTGTGTTCCTGGCCGTCGCGGCTGAGGAGCACCACGGTGCCTTCGGGCAGGGAGCCGGTTTCGAAACGGCATTGGACTTTGACCAGCTTATAGATGTTCAGCTTGTCCTCGGTCCAGCGCTGCTTCTGGATCAGGGTGATGATGTCGTCCTCGTAAAGATCCTTTTTTTCATCCGCCAGGATTTTGAACTCCTGAAATACCCGGTCCAGTTCTTCCTGGGTGAGGTCGTACCCCAGTTCCCGGCACTTGTGCGACAAGGCGTTACGTCCGGAATGCTTGCCTAGAACCAGGTCCGAATCGTCGAGCCCGACGTCCTTGGGGTTCATGATTTCGAACGTGTCCTTGCGTTTCAGGAACCCGTGCTGGTGAATGCCCGATTCATGGGCGAAGGCGTTTTTGCCGACGATGGCCTTGTTGCGCTGCACGAAAAACCCCGTCAGGGTGCTGACCAGCTTGCTGCAGGCCATGATGTGACGGGGGTCGACCCGGGTGTCGAGGCCGAAGAAGTCTTTCCGGGTGCGGAGCGCCATGACGATTTCCTCCATGGCGGCGTTGCCGGCCCGTTCGCCGATGCCGTTGATGGTGCATTCCACCTGCCGGGCCCCGGCCTGGACGGCGGCCAGCGAATTGGCCACCGCCAGGCCCAAATCGTTGTGGCAGTGAACGCTGAGGATCGCCCGCTCGATTCCCGGGACGTTTTCTTTCAAGTGCCGGATCAGACCGGCGAATTCGCCGGGAATCGTGTAGCCCACCGTGTCGGGAATGTTGACGGTTTTCGCCCCCGCATCGATCACGGCCCGGACCACCTCCACCAGGAAGTCGGGCTCCGTGCGCGAGGCGTCCATGGGGGAAAATTCGACGTCGTCGCAATACTTGCGCGCGCAGGTCACCCCTTTCACCGCCATGTGGATGATCTCCTCCTTGGCCTTCTGGACCATGTGCTCGCGGTGCGTTTTGGAAGTGGAAAGAAAGACATGGATCCGGGGCGATTCCGCCTTTTCCAGAGCGCGGGCGTTGGCCTCGATGTCTTTTTCCAAAGCCCGGGCCAGCCCGGCCACCGTGACCCCCTTCACTTCCTGGGCGATGCCGCGCACGGAATCGAAATCGCCGGGGGAGGCGGCGGGAAAGCCCGCTTCGATCACATCCACCTTCAGTAGGGCGAGTTGCCGGGCGATTTCCAGTTTCTCCTTGAGGTTCAAACTGGCGCCGGGACACTGCTCCCCGTCACGCAAGGTGGTGTCGAAGATGAGGACTCGTTCCGATTCCATGATTTTTCTGACTCCTTATGATATTCCCGCGGCAGCGGGAACGAGTTCCGGGATTTCCCCAAGGACTCAATCCATGGCGGAAAGAACCTTGAATCCCGCTTTCTTGATTTCCCGGCTGATGGGACCGGTATCGCACAAATCCAGGCGAAACAGGTAGACCTGTTTCGTCTTGTCTTTGGAATAAGGGTACATGCCGACACTGATGATGTTTAGTTCATGATCGTGAAGGATTTTGGAGACCTTGTCAAAATTTTTTGGATCTTTTCCCATCACCACATCGATCCGCGAACTGGCATGAATCAGCCCCATCATGTCGACGAACAATCCCAGGATATCCATGATCGAGACGATGCCCACCAGGCGCCCGTTCCGAACCACGGGCAGGGAGCCGATTTTGTGTTTGTAGATGAGCAGGGCCGCATCTTCGATGTTGGTGTCGGGACCCACCGTCAAAGGGTCCCGGGTCATGTAATCGTGGACTTTCATTTTTTCCGGATCCAGAGCGGTCACCGTTTTCGCCTGGCGGTTGTTTTTGGCCAGGAAAGCGCCCCGGATATCGCTCTCGGTGATGATCCCGATCAACTCTTTGCCGTCCACGACGGGCAAATGCCGGATCTGGTTTCGGACCATCAAGTCCATGGCCTTCTGCAGCGTGTCATTTTTCTTGATGGTGATGATGTTTTTGGACATCACCTCTTTAACGATCATCGTGGACCTCCCCGCCGTTGAGCAGATAAACCTCGAATCTGGGAATTGCGTCTGACCTGTGAGGAATGGTTGATCGGGGTGCCGAACGCTACCGAATTGGGTCTCGGGACCTCCGGGAACTGCCGTTCCATGGGGCTTTTTTACCAAACTTTCTCCTCATAATACAATAATTTGAGGATATTTCCCCAATTTTTTAGGAAAATCGGCCGAACCCGGCTCTCCGGCCCTCCAAAAATTTCCCGGAATTTGACCCTAGGGGGTATCATTTGACCCGGACAATATCGTAAAATCACGGAATCTGACGACCCGGCCCGGCGCATCTTAATACCTTATCAGGGGGGAACCACGCCAATATATTGTCGGGCGGCAGGGAGGGCAAAGATAGCAGACCCTCGGGGTTCCCGGCCTCGATGGAAGGGGAGCCCCTCCGTCATCGACATCGATCAACTTGATCACCTCTGAGGAAAGGAAACCGGCCGCTCCCTTTCCGTTGTTCCAAGTCAAATGATTGCCCACAGTTCCAGTCAAAAATCCATGCTTTAAAAATCGCGCCTTCGAAGAAAAATCCCGGAAAAGGGGTCGACAAGCGAAGCTTTTTATAATAGTGTAATAAAAATATGCAAAATAGTGTATTTATTGTATGAAAAATGGAGGGGTCGTCGAGAGTCCCTTTAAAATCAATCGGGAAATCTGCTGGTACGGGCCTTGCATAAACAAACCCTAACGCAACCGTCTCTTTTTCAAAGAGTTTCCGGCAATTGAGGCGGCCGTCCTCAGATTCTCCCAAAATCACAATCGACAGACAAATATTGGAAAATCCAGTTATGAAGCATAAAAGAGGCCTTCCCAAAAAACAGGGGCTGTACGACCCGGCATTTGAAAAAGAAAATTGTGGGGTCGGGTTCGTGGTCAATATGAAGGGCGGTCCCTCGCACGAGATCATCGTTCAGGGGTTGGAGCTTTTGAAGCGCCTGGAGCACCGCGGCGCCTGCGGTTCCGATCCTCTGACCGGGGACGGGGCAGGCATTTTGATCCAAATGCCCCACAAGTTCCTGAAGAAAGAAGCCGCCCGGATCGGCATCGATCTGCCCGAACCGGGGCGTTACGGGTCCGGCCTGGTGTTCTTTTCCCGGAAAATCGATGTCGACGCCTGCGTCAAGATTTTTGAGGACGTGGTCGACCGGGTGGGCCTGCGGTTCCTGGGGTGGCGGGAAGTTCCGGTGGACAATTCCACCATCGGCCAGACCGCCCGGAGCGTGGAGCCGGTCATCCGCCAGGTGTTCATTGGCGCCTCGGACGGCCTCCGCAGCCGCGACGAGTTGGAGCGCAAATTGCTGGAGGTTCGGAAGCAGGTGGCCTATGGAGTCCGCGGCGCCGGCTACAACGACGACAACGACAGTTTTTATATCTGCAGCCTGTCCTGCAAGACCTTGGTCTACAAGGGCCAATTGATGGCCCCCCAGGTGGAAACCTATTTCCTGGACATCAAGGATCCGGACATGGAGTCGGCATTGGCGCTTTCCCATTCTCGGTACAGCACCAACACGTTTCCGTCCTGGGGCCGGGCGCAGCCGTTCCGGTATATCGCCCACAACGGGGAAATCAACACCATCCGGGGAAACCGCAACTGGATGCGGGCCCGCGAGGCCATGTTCGAATCCCCTTTGTTTCCCGAGATGAAAAGAATTCTGCCCGTCATCGCGCCGGGGGGAAGCGACTCGGCCGATTTCGACCAGGCTCTGGAATTGATGTATCAGACCGGGCGTTCGCTGCCCCACTCGGTCATGATGATGATTCCCGAGCCCTGGAGCGGTCACGAAACCATGGACGACGACAAACGGGGTTTTTACGAATTCCACGCCTCCATGATGGAGCCGTGGGACGGGCCGGCGTCCATCGCCTTCACCGACGGCGAGGTGATCGGCGCCGTCCTCGACCGAAACGGTTTGCGGCCGTCGCGCTACGTGGTGACCCAGGATGACCTCGTGGTCATGGCTTCCGAGGTCGGGGTGTTGCCGATTCCGGAATCCGACATCGTCCACAAGGGGAGGCTTCAGCCGGGAAAGATGTTCCTGGTGGACCTCCGGGAAGGGCGGATCATCGCCGACCAGGAAATCAAGGCCGAGATCGCCACCCAGAAACCCTATACCCAATGGGTCCGCGAGAAACAACTCAACCTGGATTCCGTCCAGGATGCCGGAAAGAAGCTGGAGCCCGATTACGGCACGCTGCTCACCCGCCAGGTGGTTTTCGGGTACACCGCCGAAGACCTCAAGATCGTGCTGACGCCCATGGTGGGCAAGGGCGAAGAAGCGGTGGGCTCCATGGGCAACGATACTCCCCTGGCGGTGCTATCGGAAAAACCTCAGCTCCTGTTCCATTATTTCAAACAACTTTTTGCTCAGGTGACCAACCCGGCCATCGACTCCATTCGGGAGGAATTGGTCATGTCTATGGAGGTCACCTTGGGGAAAGAATTGAATCTGCTTTCCGAGTCTCCGGAACACTGCCGGAAGCTGAAGATCACCCATCCCATTCTCACCGTGGAAGAGATGGAAAAAATCCGCCACCTGGACGAACCGGGAATCAAAACGGTGGAATTGCCCATCCTGTTTCCCGCCTCGGAAGGGGAAAGCGGATTGGAAAAAGCTTTGGACCGGCTCTGTCAGCAGGCCTCCGAGGCGATTGAAAACGGAGCCACCATTCTGCTTTTGAGCGACCGGGGCATGGATGCGGATCACGTTCCCATTCCCAGTCTTCTGGCGACGGGGGCGGTGCACCATCATCTCCTGCGGGACCAGACCCGGACCCGGGTGGGGCTGGTGGTGGAAACCGGGGAGGCCCGGGAAATGATGCATTTCGCCCTGTTGATCGGTTACGGGGCGGGGGCGGTTTGCCCGTACCTGGCCTTCGAAACCGCTTCCGACATGGGCCGGGAAAGCGTCTTCATCGACCATTTGAATCCCCGCACGGCGGTCAAGAATTTCATCAAAGCCACCCGCAAGGGGTTATTCAAGATCATCGCCAAGATGGGGATTTCGACGATCCAGAGTTACCGGGGCGCGCAGATCTTTGAAGCCGTCGGCCTGAGCGATGAGGTGATCGATAAATATTTTACCGGCACGCCTTCCCGGGTGAACGGGGTCGGACTCGACATCCTCGCCCGTGAAGCCCTGGCCCGCCATTCGCAAGCGTTCAAGCGGGAAACCGACGTGTCTCTGGCGCTGGAGCTGGGCGGTCATTACCATTGGCGGCGGGGGGAAGAACGGCACATGCTGAACCCCAACGCGATCGCGATGCTGCAGCATTCCTCCCAGTCCAATGACTATTCGCTTTACAAGAAATTTTCCCGGTATGCCGACGAAGAAAGCACGCACCGGTGCACCCTGCGCGGATTGATGAAGTTCAAGAAATCCCAGCCGATTCCCCTCGAAGAGGTCGAACCGGTGGAAGCCATCACCCAACGGTTTTGTACCGGCGCCATGTCCATCGGGTCCATTTCCCGGGAAGCGCACGAGACTCTGGCCATCGCCATGAACCGCCTGGGCGGGAAAAGCAATACCGGGGAAGGCGGCGAAGATTCCGCCCGGTATATCCCCGATCCCAACGGCGATTCGCGCCGCAGCAAAATCAAGCAGGTGGCGTCGGGCCGGTTCGGGGTCAACAGCTATTACCTGACCAATGCGGATGAGATCCAGATCAAGATCGCCCAGGGGGCCAAGCCGGGCGAAGGCGGCCAGCTTCCCGGCCACAAGGTGTCGGAATACATCGCCAAGCTCCGGCACTCCACCCCCGGCGTGGCGCTGATCTCGCCGCCGCCGCACCACGACATTTATTCCATCGAAGACCTGCAACAGTTGATCTTCGATTTGCATAACGCCAACCCCAACGCGGACGTGAGCGTCAAGCTGGTGGCCGAGGCGGGGGTGGGGACCATCGCCGCCGGGGTGTCCAAGGCCCGCGCCGAGGGCGTGCTCATCAGCGGCCACGACGGCGGCACCGGGGCGTCGCCGCAAACCTCCATCAAGCACGCCGGTCTGCCCTGGGAACTGGGGCTTTCCGAAACCCAGCAGGTGCTGACGATGAACGACCTGCGGGGCCGGATTCGCGTGCAGGTGGACGGTCAGCTCAAAACCGGGCGCGACGTGGTGATCGGGGGCATCCTGGGCGCCGACGAGTTCGGCTTTTCTTCCACCGCC
>JABAHQ010008921.1_pt1 | contig 28996 bp, 34 predicted proteins | sample 7062091 | NCBI WGS metagenome assembly JABAHQ01 (sample SAMN14534359, study PRJNA622989) | marine sediment metagenome | biome: marine biome [ENVO:00000428]; feature: marine pelagic biome [ENVO:01000023]; material: deep marine sediment [ENVO:00002113] | place: India: Gulf of Kutch | collected...
GTTAAATTTGCCTCTTGAAAGTTTAATTTAAGTATGATCCGTCTTCAAAGTCGTGCAATTTGAAATCGAGTTTTCAGGACACAAAAACATAACATCTCTTCATCAAAAAACTATAGAAATAACAAAAGATTGTTCTCTTACCCCAAAAGGCGATTGCATAATAGGTGTAAATGCTTCTGCAGGATGTAAAGATATCCCTGATAAAATTAAATCAATGTTAAAAGATCCTACATCAATAGCTACGATTACAATAATGGTGGGTTCCAAGTCATTTGAAATACAGGGATATGGGCATCCTGAACTTTCACTAGCCAATTCTGAGGACATTGTAATACGAAAGAGTGATTTCACATGCCCACGTACTTTAGCTGTACGTTGTAATCATGCCTCTGATTCGATCCCAAGAGACCTGATAAGTGATCTAAAAAAACCCCGTGCAAAAGGCAAATTCATAATCGACGTTTTAGTACCTAATTGAATTTTATAATGTCCATAGACAATTTGCCATATGGGACTGTTTTCAAAAATCTTTGTGGTGATTCCTTTAGCTGTTTTTGGTTCCATAATATTTGGATATAGTCTTCTTAACATAGTTTGTAAAATGCCTGTCTTTGAGTTTTTAAACTGCTGATTTTAATTGCTCTTTGCACTGATTTTTGTTAATCAAAATTTAGCAAGAATTTCATTAGTAAGATAGTTGGTCAATATTTATGAAAAAACAAAGTATTGAACTCCCATTATCAAACGTTGCAACAGATAAACAAGTTCGTAAGTTAAAAGAGTATTTCAAGGAAATGCCAGTTGAGGAAATTCTATCTGGGCTGAAATTTGCAAAAAACAGATGGTCAGCAAAAGACTCTGGCACATTAAAGGTTGGAAGAAAAAGCATAATTCAAAAAGAGATTCACTCTGTAACCACTGAGCAAGCTCAATGGAGACTAAAAAATTGGAAATTAATGATTGCAAATTATAGACGCAGGGGATATAGCTATCCTACAATATCTAGAATAAAAAAAATCCTAGTACAAAAAAGCAAGAAAAAAACTGGATAGTGTTTATCCTAGTATGTCGTATTTTTTTTGCTGAGTAGACTGTTTGAGATTTTCTGGAACCTCGGGAATGTTTGTTTTTACATCTCCTTCTATTACTGCATGGGCTTCTTCTAGTATTGCCAGGCTATCAGAGTCTGCTTGGTTGGGTGCAGTCATCACATCGTTTGAGTTAATCGATGATCCAGACAAAACATCTCCCAATACTTGGGACAAGTCTTGCATTGATGCGTTTGCTTCTGGCATAATTCCACTTAATGAGGAACTCAATCCCTTTATGATGGACATACACGGACTAAGAGTTACTACTACGTCGCCTAACTCTGATACAGTGTTAAGTCGCAGCTGTATCTGCTCCATAGACAACTTTGCTCCACTTACCATGTCTCTCATTTTCCTTACCTGAGCTAATTCAATTGCATATGCTTGAGCATATGGAGTATTGTTATTTTTTTGAGCTGCAACAATTTTGTTAAAAATTAATTCGTGCTTTTTCTGTAATTTTTCAGTTATGCCATCTAGTTTTGATATTTGAAACTGTAATTTTTTTTGAGCAAATTCAATCTTTGATTTTAATGGAACATCGGGTCTAACTCTATCAACTATCTTTTGTGAGAGATTCTCTCGATTTGCACGGTTCCATTTGTCACCTATCATTGAGTTTTCCTACTTTGTCTAATTTTTTTTATTTTAAACAGATGTGTCACAGAATAACTAGTAACTGAGGTTACAGTATGGTGAAGTTACACTTAACCAAACGTGAATGTGTAGATTCTAAAACCTGGCTCATTTACCATTATCTCTAAGGTGTGAGTAGAGGCTTCATTGCTATTTATGATATTATACAAATCCGGCTCTGTAATGTTGACTATGCCGTTTGCAATGTCATTGCCAGCATATTTTTCTGGCAATTGATTTCCATCAAGGGTTACAGTTAATGTAGCTTTGCCGCCAGTTACAATATTGACTTGTTTTGCATGATATGAGAGTTTTATAGTTCCTGTCTCTGAAACTAGTTCCATATGATCCCGTGCGTTTTTCCACTCTCCATCAAGATAGAAGTGATTGTGCTTTAATTCATCAGGCATACTATAATTGGCTACTGTATCTTGTTTGAATCCCTCTGGATTTCCAAGCTGACTTCGTCCTTGTGCCAATTCATAACCAAAGTATAACTCGGGACTTCTAGATTTAGTATGTTCAAATTCAGAAATGTCTACCAAATTAGATTCTGTCTTGGCATCCATTCCCAAAGATACAGCTCTTTCTTTGAGTAATTGCTGAATAACCATTTCTGTTTCTTTGTATGCACCCTCACCAATATGATCATATCGTATGTATCCTTCATGATCTGCTACATATTTTCGTGGCCAATATCTGTTATCAAATGCATCCCACATGATCCAATCATTGTCCATGACAACAGGATACTTAATACCATGCTTGTCTACGGCTTTTTTAACATTGTCTAGATTTTTTTCAAATTCAAATTCAGGTGAGTGAATTCCAACTATTACTAGACCCTCATCAGAATATTTCTCATGCCAAGCCGTAACGTATGGAAGCGTCCTAATACAATTTATGCAGCTGTAAGTCCAGATGTCATAGAGTACAACTTTATCTTTTATCTTTTTTTGCAATTCATTTGGATCTGTATTGATATAATTTGTGATTCCATGTATTTCTGGTGCTTTTCTTAGATTTGATTTGTCAATATTTTTTATTTCATCAATTTCACCATCGCTGATTATCTCAGCTGGTTGAAATGAATTTGTTTCAACATATGAAAATGCAATGCTAATTCCAGCAACTGTTACAGCAATTCCAGCTCCTAAAATTATTGCTGTTTTTAGTTCGGCCTTCATTAAATCACCCTAATAACAAAAGATCATTTAACAGAGGAAAATTTGCAATATATGCCAACTGGTTTGTAAAAACTAAAACGCCTAACACAATTATCAGAGCTCCTATTACCACTGAATAATATTTTAGGTGTTTTGTCATGGCTTTTATTACTCTATCAGCTTTGGAAAAGAACACTCCCATTAGGATAAACGGAATCCCCAGACCTAATGAATAGGCTAAAAGTAAATTAAATGCAATTGAAGGAGATGTTGCAGCCAATGTTAGAATTGTTCCAAGAATGGGTCCAACGCAAGGTGTCCAACCTGCTGCAAATGCTAAACCAAACAAAAATGATAGTGGATAACTGGCCTTAGCTCTTTTAGGAAGAATCTTTTTTTCAAAATTCAGGGACCTAAATTTTGTTGCAAGGAGCATGAATGCCCCAAAACCGATTATAATGATGCCGCCTACTTGGTTGAAATTTTCTATTAATTGGGCAGATGAACCTGTTAAGACTCCATTGATGATGACTCCTAGTGTAGAAAAGACTATTGAAAATCCTAATACAAAGAATACGGTGTTTAATATTATATTAGATCGGCTAAAAGAGATGGTTTTGCTGCCTGTCTTTTGACCTAATTCTGTTAGGGTGGTTCCAGAAATGTATGCCAAGAAAGCAGGTATTATAGGCAAGATACAAGGGGCTACAAATGACCCTACGCCTGCTAGGACAGCTACTAAAATACCAACTTCCACAAATCAGGTATCACAATTTTTACATTAAAGGCTTCTTCCATATTTTAAAAATAATTTGTTCAATTCCTTTTTATCTGAGAATATAAATTCAAAAACGTGAATAAGAGATTTGTTATAGTTGGGATAGCGTTCGCAATTGTCATAACTATGGCAGTTCTAATAGGGTCTCCTATGTTTGGAGGCTTTGATATGTATCGATGACTAGATCATTCCTAATTTTTTACCAACCTTTTCCAAAACATTGATTGCATATTGAATTTGATTCTTTGTCAGGTTTGCTGTAACCGACAGACGTATGCGAGCTTTATTTTTTGGAACAGTGGGATACCTAATAGCTTGCGCATATATGTTATTGTTTAGAAGCTCGTTTCCAAAATCTAAAGCTTTTTTTGAATCTCCTACTATTATTGGAATGATGTGGGATTTGGATCTAATGTCATATCCAACTGAATTCAATCCTTTTTGGAATTGATTGATATTTTTTTCTAGTCTCACTCTTCTTTTTTCTCTGCTTGAATCAAATCTTTTGATTGCATCTTTTACAAGAAATGAAGGAAGTGCAGAGGTATAGATAAATGCCTTTGACTTGTTCACAAAATAATTAACAGAACTACTAGCTGCAGCTACATAACCCCCAAAGGACCCAAGAGCTTTGCTTAAACTGCTGATGTAATAGTCAATATCTCCTTCAACTCCAAATAAATTAGCAGTACCTTTGCCGTCATTTCCTACAACAAAATCGCCGTGAGCATCATCCAAAATAGTCAAAAAGTCTTTTTTTGCAGCAATCTCTGTTATTTCCTTTAATCTGGCAAAATCACCATCCATGCTGAATACTCCTTCTGTAACTACGATTACTTTTTTTGCAGTTTCAAGTCTTGATTTTTTCATTAGATCATCTACATCATTATGACCGTACACTGAAATCTTTGCCCCAGAAAGCCTGCATGCCTCAATAATGCTGGCGTGATTAAATTCATCACTAATTATATGAAAATTCTTGTTTGCTAGTGATGAAATAACTCCTAGGTTTGCCATATAGCCCGTAGGAAAAATCAAAGAATCTTCCTGATTTTTGTGATGTGCGAGTTTTTTTTCAAATTTTTGAAACAAAGAATCGTTGCCAGCTAAAAGCCTTGAGCTAGATTGGTTTTGCGCATTCGATATTTTGGGAGATTTGATTCCTAAATAATCATTAGAACACAGATTAAGACATTTCTTATTTTTTATGGTAATGTGTGGACCATGTACCTTGGTGTTTTTTAGTTGGCGGTAAAGATTCTCCTTTTGTAATTTTTCTAACTCTTTGACAATGAACTGATGTTTAGGCTTCAAGGCCTATCTTTTTAATCATTTTCAGATCCCTACTTGATTCATTTCCCCCCATTGTCAAATAACCAGAAGTAATTATGCCGTTTGCACCACTTTGCAATAATCCTTCGCCAGAATCCGTTAGAATTTTTTCTCGCCCACCAGATATTTTGATTATGGAATTTGGCAGCAAAAATCTAAGGACTGCAAATATCCTGATAATTTCTGGGATTGAAATTGTGGATTGTAATTCAAGCGGCGTACCTGGTATTGCAACAAGTATGTTTATTGTAACTTCTTCTGGTTTGATCCTGTCTAATTCCAGTGCAAGCTCTAACCTTTGTTTCCTTGTTTCTCCAAGGCCAATAATTCCACCAGTGCATAATTCTAAACCTGCTTTTCTTGCAATCTCTAATGTTTCTAATCTGTCATCATAAGTGTGTGTAGTGCAAATCTCAGGAAACTTTGATCTTGATGTTTCCAAGTTGTGATTATATCGTCTTACCTTCAGCTCTTTTAATCTCTCTGCTTGTTTTTGTGTCAGAAACCCTAAACTACATTCTACGTTAATTCCTACCTCTTCATTGATTTTTTTAATAATCTTACAAACTTTGTCAAAGTCTCTACTCGATGGAGATTTCCAAGCTGCTACTAAACAGTAGGATTCAGCTCCTTCGTCCTTTGCTTTTTTTGCCTTTTTTACAACGTCTTCTAATGAAGGAAGATCATAGGTTTCTATATCTGTATTATAAAATGCAGATTGACCACAAAACGAACAGTCTTCGCTGCAAGCATTCTTCTTAATGTTGTTTAGTTGTTCTACATCTACTTTAGAACCATTAAAAAACCGTGTAATTTCATTTGCTGCCGAGGCTAGATCTTTTAGATGTTTATCTGGTGTGTTGATTAAAGATTCCGCATCCTGTAGAGAAAGTTCTTGAGAATCTGCTACTTTTTGTTGACATCTTTTTATCAGTTCTATGTAGTTTCTCACAAATTTTGAAATGTTTGGGCTTAAATAAAATTATTGAAATAGTTAACTAGTAATTATGTCTGGGTTTACCTAAATTTTTTGATGTTTTTGATGGTTGTTACTGTTTTTTTTAATAGCAAACCAAGTTCCTTTTCAGATATGATAAGGGGGGGTACAAGCATCACAATATTTCCTAAAGTGCGTAGGTATATTCCGTTTTTTTTACCTTCTTCAAAAATTATCTTGTTTGTTGATTTTTGAAATTTAATAGGTGTTTTTTCCCTCTTGTCTGATACTAATTCTATGCCCATAAGCATGCCTTTGTGCCTGATGTCACCTACAAGATCTAACATCTTTATCTCCTCATAGAATTTTTTGAAAACCTGTGAAGTTTTTTGAATTTTTTGAATCAGTCTATATTTTTGATACATGTTTAGATTATGGTTTGCAACAGATGCAGCTAAAGGATTTCCTGTAAAGGTATGACCATGAAAAAGATGTTTGTATTCATAAAAATCTGAAAGAAATGATTGGTAGATTTTTTTAGTTACAAGTGTGGTTGCTAAGGTAATGTATCCACCTGTCAACATCTTGCCATAGGCTACTATGTCTGGTCTACAGTTTTGCTTGGAGTATTGTATCATGGAGCCAAGCCTTCCAAACCCAGTTGCTATTTCATCTACCACAAATAACACTCCGTATTTTTTACAAAGGTCATCTATTTTTTTTTGAAAACCCTCTGGATAGATAATTACACCTCCAGCAAGTTGAGCTCCACTTTCCATTACAAATGCTGCTAATTTGTCGTTTTCTGAAAAGTATTTTTCGATTTCATCAAGACAAAAGTTTTGGTAATCATTGAATGTGTAACCCTTTGGAATGCGATAGCTATTTGGTACAGGAAATCTTTTTACAGAAAATAATTGTGTTTTAAATTTTGAAAAAAATTGCGGTATGTATCCTACAGACATAGAGCCAAATGTATCTCCATGATAACCATTCTCTAAAGTCGCTAGCCTTGTTTTGTCTTTATATCCTAAATTATTCCAGTATTGGATAGCAATTTTAACGGCAATCTCCATAGCCGATGATCCATTGTCTGAAAAAAACACTTTATTCATTCCAGGTGACAATGCTAACTAATTTCTTGGCCAGTTGTTCTGCTGGTTCGTTTGTTAAATTGAAAAGAGGCGAATGAGAAATTTTTTTGGACTGTTTTGAAATTGTTTGCTGTAATTCTTTATTTGAATGACCCCATACATTACACCACATTGATCCTACACCATCTAGCAACTTGTTACCCTTAGAGTCTACAAGGTATACTCCATTCCCTCTTACGATTTTATCAAAACCTTTCCATTCCCTCATTTGGCTATTTGGATGCCAAACAGAGCTATTTTGACTCAAGGCAATCTTTGTTATCTTTTTCCTAATAATTATGTGATGAAAGATTAATCAATGCATTTCAAAAAGTTCTTTCATGAAATCTTACTTTATTGCAGGTACTGATACCGATATTGGCAAGACATATGTTTGCGCAGGCTTGGCCATCTCGCTTAGAAAAAGAGACATTGATGTTGGCGTAATGAAACCATTTGCTGCAGGAAAGAGACAAAAATCAGGTTTCAAATCCGAAGATGTTGAAATTCTTGCAAAAGCTGCAAAAGTTTATGATGATGAAAAATTACTAAATCCTCAATTTTTCCCCGTTTTTGCATCTCCCTATACGGCAACAAGAAACCTTGGAATTAAACCCAGAATAAAATACGTATTAAAGCAATTCAAAAAGTTATCAAAAATCCACGATCTCTTGTTAGTGGAAGGAATGGGGGGAATAATGACTCCAATCACAAAAAATTACTTTGTTACTGATCTGATCAAAGATATGGGTTTAGAAGTTATTGTCGTTGCAAGTTCTAGAATAGGAACTGTTAATCACACTGTAATGACTTGCAAGATTTGTCAATACCATGGTATTCCGATAAAGGGGATTATAATAAACAATTTTGAGACGGGGGGTTATCCAACTAAAAATTTATCAAGGGATTTAAAATCACTGACCGGAGTTTCTGTATTGGGGATCGTACCATTTATTGAAAAACTTGGAGACCGAGAAGTATCTAGGTCTTTTGAGAAAAACATCAAGATTTCATCATTACTAAAATGACTGTTCATGTTCTGAAAACATTAAGTTTTGCATGTTTTTTCAAGTCAATAGTTTTAACCATGTCGTGAATAATTAAATGAAAATTTTTACCAACAACGTATTTCCTAAAACCAACATCCACATCTTTTCCAAGAACAAGCCATATTCTGTCAACATGTGGTTGAATTTCTATTATCCTGTTTATTTGCGTATTAATTTTGTCTGGATTAGTTGTTTCTGCTATAACTATTATGAGGCAGTTTTGTGGGTTTGTTTGAAGGGTTTTCAGGTCAGGTATAACAATATCCAAGTCTAATCTGCGATAATTGACTTTTCTCTGACTTGGAATCAACAAGTTTGTGAGTAAAAAGTGCAAGATACTGGTGGCAAGAACAGCCAGACTTTCATTTTTATTTTTGTTTATATTTGATATTTTTTGGATACAGTGTTCAACAGTTTTTGAAATCAAGTTTTGTGTATTTTTGGCCATGCATTGAGACAGCTCGTTATCATCTGCATTCTTTAGGTACTCAAAAGCTAGTTTCTTGATAGGGTGTATGTCTTCCATCAGTACGAGTAAGGGCTATTCACAGAACAAATATCTTCGTTCGCCCTGCGACTCTTGGGTTTCATTGACATCTACCAGGACAAATTCTTTTTTGTAATCTAGCATGGGTTCGTTAGGAGATCGCTTGTTCTCGTGAATTTCTTCGTATTCTTCAAGAGATAATTTTTTCCTAGGGCCAATTTCTGCCTCCAAGTTGAAATCTTTTACAATTGCCTCATACTCTGGCTGAACTACGCCACTGAAAATCATTGCGCTACTACCACTGCCGTATGACCCAAATCCAATTCTTTTTCCGTTTAGATCCACGCCTTTTTGATATTCAAACTCCAAACTGCTTCTAAAACCAAGATATAGTGATGCAGTATACAGATTTCCAATCATTTTTGATGCAATAAGAGAACTTGAAAGTTTTGACTCGTAAAAGTCTTGAAACTCTGTTGTTTGAGTGAATAATTTAGTAAACTGATGATCTTTTGCCATAAAATCTGCATCACTTAGTACTGACTCGATGGTACCTCGTGGATCCTTTGGCATAGGCTCCTCCATTCCAATTTTTTCGATTATTTGTTTCCATCGTGGAAGATTTCGCCATTCATGTCTTAACAAGTAAGCAAGTGCCTTTTTGCCCATGTTGCTATATGGCAGGTGCATATTCAGGTAATCAATATGGTCCAGAATTGTTTCTCCTTCCTTTAATTGTATCAAGCCAGAACTAATTGCCTTTTTTTTGTATGCTTCAAGTGCTTTTCTTACTTGGATAAGATAAAGAAGATTAGAATATTGACCGTGTACTATTGGTGTTTCTTTGCCAAATGGTCTGTAAAAATCGTATTCGTCTTTGATTGAAGTTGCTGTTACTTTTGGATCAAAGGACAGCAATCTGGGTTTGTCATTTAACAACATTACTACGGCGCCAGCTCCCTGTGTTAACTCACCGCTTGAGCCAAGATCATACTTTGCAATATCAGAAACTATTACAAGTGCGTGTTTTCCTTCTGCTTCTCCCGCTCTTATCCAATTTGCATTATCATACAAGGCATATGAGCCACTTACACAAGCAAATTTTGTTTCCACTCCGCCACAATGTTCAAAGGCTCCCTGTCCGTATACCTGCTCAAGCATTCCTACCACATACGAGTTCATGGCCTTTGATTCATCAAATGAAGATTCTGTTGAAACATAGAGTCTTCCCACGTCTTCTGGAGACAATTTATTTTTCTGCATGATTTTCAAGGCTGCATTGGCGGCTAGAATGGCAGGATCTTGGTTTGTGTCAACAATGGCCATCTGGGACACTCCAAGACCTTTTTCTAGTTTTCCAGGATCTAAACCTCTTGCTTTGGCAAAATCAGCCGCATCGACATAAAGTCGTGGTATGTAAATAGCAATATCATCTATGCCTGCAGCCATTAAGCATGCCTCCGCTATTGCTCATATAAGGATATTGAGCTAATTCTATGTTACTAGCTGATTAATTTTTACATTCTTTTGAGCAAAAGATCTAGTCGAACCTAATATTTTTTATTTTTTTAACTCTGAATCAAAAATTCTTTGAAATACTTCATATGGTTGAGCACCGCCGATCTTGGTAATGTTATTGTCTGGGCCAATAACAAAGAATCCTGGGGTGCCAGTTAAGCCAAGAGTTTTGGCATCTTCATTACTTGCCTGAATTACACTTTTGTGTTTTGACTCCAACATGCAATTTGTAAACTGATCGATGTCTAGATTCAAATCTTTTGCAAAACCTAATAGGTTTTCAGAAGATGCCCACCCATTATTTTCTCCTGTCCAGTTGTTATACAAAATATCATGATATTCCCAGAACTTGCCTTGATCCTCTGCACAGTGGGCAGCATGGGCTGCCGTAATTGAATCAGGACCAATTATTGTAAAATCCTTAAAGATCATTTTCACTTTGCCTGTTTTGACATAATTATTTAGAATTTCATCTTCTGTTTCATGGAAAAACTTGTTGCAGAAAAAGCATTGATAATCTCCAAACTCGACCAAGGTAACAGAGGCGTCTTTGTCTCCAAGATATGGCGAACCATTATCTAGAAAAACTGACTTTGTAATTTGATTGGGACCCTCTTTAGCTATTTGCTGATCTACTAGCTCTAACTCCTTTTCTTCATTAAAGGTATCAAAGACAAAGAAGGATGCTATTATGGCCACTGATGCAATTCCTGCACCTATTCCTAAGGATGGACCATGTAACATGAATCAAGATAAAATTCTGGCAAATTTAGTCTTTTGTTGAGTTTTTCACTATCTAAATAAATGGCATGTCAGGATTATAGTTATTGACTAAACGAGTTTTTGTAAACGGGTATGGTTCAATAGGCAGTAGAATTACTTCGTTTATCCAACAAGACTCCGATATTGAACTGGTAGGAATAGGAAAATATTCTCCTGATGACAAAGTAAAAACTGCACTGTCTAGAGGTTTGAATGTATTTGTTCCTGAAAGAAAGTTATCTGAGTTTGAAAAATACGATATATCTGGTTCTATAGAGTCTGCTCTGGATAATTCAGACCTGGTTATTGATGCGGCTCCATCTGGAAGAGGTTATCAGAACAAGAAGAATCTCTATGAACCAAGAGGACTGTTGGCAATATATCAGGGAGGTGAAACAATCGAGGGAAGTAATGCGGTTTCAAATTTACTTTTTAATTCCAGGGCAAATTACCATGAAGCCTTTGGTAAGAAGCATGTAATGCAAGGAAGTTGCAACGTTACTGGAATGGGTCGGATTTTACAACCACTCCGTGAAAAGTATGGAAATCGACTGATCCGATTTGATGTAACTTTGGTAAGAAGGTGGGCAGATATTGAACAAACAGACAAAGAATTAAAGGATACAATAGAAATGACTGAAAACCCACACCATGGTGAGGATGTTAAATCATATTTTGGCAAGGATGCTCCGCTTTTTGTACGCGCAATAAAAGTGCCCACTAGACAGATGCATTTGCATATAATGGATACTAGGTTCAAAGATATTGCACCAAAGCCACAAGAAATACTTGATTTATTCAAAGACGAGTATGGTGTTGCAACTCTTTGGACTGCTAAAGGGACCAAAGAAGTTCGTGACTTTGCAAATACGTTGGATTTTTCATTTAAAGACACTAACATGATACATATACATGCAAACATGATTGCATCAATTGGCGATACTCTACAAATTATGTACTCCGATGATCAAACTGGAATCGTTATACCTGAAAATCATATGCTAATGCAGGCTATGCTTTTTCAAAGATCCTATGATGAATCTTTCAAACACACTGAATCCTTATTTCATATGGCAGAAAAGAAACAAAAGTTGGAAGAAGCATTCGCAAAAACCAATTAAGCCTTTATCCTTTCAATTCTTACTCGTTCTGCCCTGTTTTTTTTCGTTTTTTCTACAATAATTCTCAATGAATCTATCTCTATTTTGTCTCCCTCTTGAGGTATGTCCTGTAGTTTTTCATGGAGCAAACCACTAAGGGAAGAATAGTTATCTCCATGCGGAATCGTTGTTTTAAAAATTCGATTTATGGCATCTATTTCAATATCTCCATTTGTGACTATGGTGTCTTTATCAATACTTTGAAATTGAACAGGCCTAGATTTGTCAGTCTCATCTTCTATTTCTCCTACAATCTCCTCAACAAGATCCTCAAGTGTTACCAAACCTTCCACCCCGCCATGTTCATCAATTACTATTGCAATGTGGGTCTTTCTTCCCTTCATTTCTTTTAGTAGAGCACTTACTCTCTTTTCTTGTGATACAAAAACGGGTTTTCTTGCTAAATTTTCTAATGGAGTCATTTTGTTTTCTTTCTCTAATTCTATTAGTACGTCCCTAACATGAACAAAGCCAATAACATCATCTCGATTAGAATCATAGAGGGGAATTCTTGAATGACCACTCTGAATGATTAAAGGCAGAGCTTCAAACAATAACATCTTTGAATGCAATGAAAACATCTTTGTTCTTGGTGTCATTACTGCTCTAATCACAGTATCATCAAATTCCAATGCTCCATGGACTAATTCCCTTTCATCTTTTTCGATGGCTTTTTCCACCAAGCCTTGATCAACTACGCCTTTGATATCTTCTTCAGTCATTGGCGGTGGAACATAACTACTTCCTGTGATTTTTACCACCCCGCGAGTTATTATCTCAAATAGCTTTACCACTGGAAAGAATACATAACTAAATATCAATAAAACTGGGGCAAATCGTAAAGCTACTTTGGTGGCGTTTGCATTACAATATGTCTTAGGTGTAATCTCTCCAAAGACCAGAATAAGAAATGTCATTACCCCTATCGCAATACCTAAACCCTCACTTCCAAAAATTCGAATTGAGACACTTGTTGCAAGTGCAGATGCACCTACATTTACTAGATTATTACCAAGATTGACGCTTGCCATCATCCAGCCTGGATTTGATTTTAGTTTTTGGAGAGCATGAGCCCCCTTTTCCTTTTGGTTTACTAGCTGGACTATTTTTGAGATCCTAGTTCCAACCAAAGCCACCTCTAAACCACTAAAGAATCCAGATAAGCCTATCAAAACTGCAAGTGTAAGTATTTCTACCCAAAGATCTACCATTTATGCCCCCAAAGAATCCTTTGAATAACTTTTGTTACTCATTTTATTTTTGTAACACCGTTTATACTATTTTATTTATTGAAACATCTTTTTAAGGATTAATCTAGCTGGTATGCCTTTTGTACTCATTTTTTAGGAGGTATTGCAAAGCGGTTTTGTGGATCGTTGTGATAATCGACAGGAAGCATAGGATCCTTTTGCCTTCCTGTTAAAATTCCTACAACCTTGTCATCTTTTCTTATAATTTCTTGTTCCATCAACTTTTTTACTCCGGCAGGAACAGCACCAGAGGCCATCTCACAATCAAATCCATTCAATCCAACCACAGACATCCCATCTAACATTTCTGCATCAGATACATTCGTTACAACGCCGTCAGTCGTTTCCAACGCCCGTAGAGCTTTGATAATATTTGCAGGTTTTCCAATTTGAATGGCAGTGGCTTTTGTTTTAGGCTTTATTTGCTGCGAATCCAAAAAGGAATAATATTTTTCAATCAATTCCAAGTTTGGGTTTCCCCCATTCCAGCGTAACTCTGTTTCTTCAAATTTTCCATTGTACAATGTTGATAACGTATCGGCTCCTTCGGCGTTGATAACAGCTATTCTTGGGATCTTTTTTATCCACCCCCATTCATAAAGTTCTTGCAAGCATTTTCCACAGCTTGTAGTGTTGCCTAAAGCACCTCCAGGATATACTATCCAGTCGGGTACTTCCCAATTCATATATTCCAATGATCTATATGGAATTGTTTTTTGTCCCTCAATACGAAATGGGTTTATGGAATTTACAGTATATCCGTTGAGATTTTTTGCATCTTCAAGAGATTTAGCTAGGGCGTCATCAAAGTTACCAACAACTTGAATAATTTGAGCTCCAAACTGATATGCTTGGCTTAATTTACCAGGTGCAATTTGACCAGAGGGAATGTAGACATCACACTCAATTCCTTCATTGGCTGCAAACATTCCTGCAGATGCTGATGTATTTCCAGTAGAGGCGCACACAATTTTCTTTGTTTTGACAAGTTTTGCGTGTGTAACTGCTGAAGCCATCCCATTATCTTTGAAAGATCCGCTTGGATTGTAACCCTCCGGTTGGAGCCAAAGATTTTCCCTTTCCATCCCAATAAAATTTGCCACCTTGGACATGTGATATGGTTTTGACTGCCTTCCTTCCGAACCATCAAGGGAGACAAGATAGTTTGAACAATCTTCTAGATTCTCAGTATCGATTTTACAAAAATTCAATAATTCTCTAAATCGCCATACTCCGCTTTCATTGAATATGCTTCCTTCTGGGTTTCTTCTACTGTAAAACACCTCTTTGAGTTTAACATTTGGTTTTTTCTTGTATTTTACATCAAGAAGATGGCCTTTTTCACATTCTACCCGCATTGTGTTAACAGAATATTCAAGGCCGCAATTGGGGTCAATACATTTTAGATATGCGTCGTCTTTCAACTACTGAAACGGGAAAGAGTAGTAATTTAAAGTTAAAAGGAAAATCATAAAACATTGGAAAAAAGATCTGAATCTTTGGAGAAAATAAAATGGTTAGCTTGGAGCATTATATCTTAGGTTTAATTGATCAAGTGATAGATTCATATCAAATACTAGTCAAACTAAAAGACAAACCGGGGGATCTAGAGATAATAAAAAAAGAGTTATCCAAAATCAACGGCACCATCAATATTATTATAAAGAAAACAGAATCATCTAAAACCCTGTCAAAACAGTTTCAAGACTGCAATTCAAGGGCCCGGTATTATTTGAAAAATTATTACTTTAAACGAGAAATAGAGATTATGGCACCACTTTACGGAGACGATCCAAACAGAATACATAACATTCGGCAAAAAATAATCGAGTCATTAAATGATAAAAAATTAATAGAAAATTTACAGTCAATGAAAAATGAGATATAATGACTGAAAAGAAATGTATTCTATGTGGTTGTATAGATCACCGTTTAATCGGCTGCGGTAAGCATATTGCAAAAAAATGCTCTTGCTTCAAGAATTAATCTATATTCCTTTCTTTTTAGGCCCTGATCTAATATGAAAATTCATACAACATTTGCACTCTTTTTTTATACATTCATCTTCATAATGATGACCACAGATGCCACATTCACAACCTTTTGTCATGATTACAGTTCACCTTTATACAATATAATTAGTAACTAAAATTTTGTGAATTTTTAACTTAATTATTGATTATTTTTTGGTTATTTTTCCTTTGGCTTTCCCTGAAGGTTTCTTTTCTACTTTCTTGTTACGTTCTTTTTCTATTTCAGCTTCCTTGTTATCTACAATTTTAATGATTTCTTGAATTAATCCATCAAGATCACTATCTGCTGCAGTTGGTTCAACAGCAGTCGAAATCTCATTAATGGTATTTGAAATTTCAGTGCTGACCTGATCAAAGCTTTCCGGATCTTCATATGCTTGGTTATAGAGGCTTTTCAGCGAATTTACTTGACTGATAACTTGATCTGTCAGAGTAACTCTGAATGACTTTCCGTTTACTTCTACTTGTTTTGTAAGCATTAAGAAAATTTTTTTAATTTTACCTTTAAAGGTTTTTAGTGACTATTTATCTTAGAAAGTAATATAGTCTAGTGCTACTGCGTCGCTTATCAATGAAGTGTGTCTTGAACCTATGACGTATCCATTTTTGATATCTGTTGTTGGAACCCAGCGATTGGTAGAGGTATAGTTTCTTTGCTCAATTAGTTCGTTTTCAATTTTTTCAATGTCAAATTCCGCTTCTTCGACCTCATTGGTATCAAGATGTTTTATTGTAATTAGGATCTTGTTGACTTTAACCCTGTCTCCAAACTTCCATTGTACTGGGGGCAGTTCATCTGATACTTCCATGACCTTAATTTTCATTTGTTTAGTCCCAAAGACATCATGACTTACCAGAATTCTTTCATCTACAAAGTCTTCAAAACTAGTAGTTGAGTGAAATTCTGAATCATTTTCAGCAGTTGCTTCTAGCAAAGACTCTGTTATCTGCTTATTTTCTTTGGAATCATCATGGATGTCAGAATTCAAATTTTCATTATTTTTTTCTTTTTGCCCCATGCTGAATAATCCCCATCGATTGTTAAAAAAGATTTGATTTTATTTATTCCAACTCCTTAAAAAGGCATAGTATAATCATTTAGCCCTAACTTGTATCGTTGACCATTTTTTAACGCATAGACATCACCATTATAATCACAGACACAATCTGTTACCTTGTTTTCATTGTTCCATTCTTTGAAGTATTCTTTTAATTCCCTGCTTTCGTATAGACTTTTGCCTACTCTTTTTTTTGACAAAAATTTGAAGGCAAGAATAACCCTTCGTGTGCTGTATAACTCAAAGGTGTGTGCCCACCTAAGGCATCGTTCTATCTGATCAAATGGCACCTGTAAGGAATTAGTAGTTCCAGATTTTGCCTCGATTGTAAATAAAGAACTATCTTTACTATTAATTGCTAAAATGTCAGGCAATCCTACACTAGGAGAGCCTAATCTGAAGGCATTCCAATTATCAAGGGAGTTAAAGCGTTTCACAATTGTATCCTCCCAATGATATCCACGCTGCCTTCTAGTTCTAGCTACCTTTTTGTTTTCTTTTCTTGAACTTTTTGTTTTAGACAATGATTTTAATCCCAGTTTTGATAATTCTTTACTCATTATTACATCAATTCTTGTCAGTCATATAGAAAGGAGGGTAATTACATAATAACTCAAATTAATTTCATTACAAAGTAATGAGCGCCATCCTTAATACCGCAACTTTCTAATTTTACTTGATCTCCGATTTCTGGCATTTTTTGCGGTTCTGCTTCTAGTATCCCCATGATTTTTACATCCCTTTCAAATTGTGAAAGGCAGAAGTATTTTTCCCCTTTTTTTGAAAATTCTAATATCTTTCCTACCGTATTTGCCTTTCTCCATTTAGTCTTTAAAAGGCACCTGTTACAATAGTCACTTGGTGGCCAAATTACCACTTTGCATTCATTACATTCAGGTACAACAAATTCCCCCTTTTTTAGAAATGACTCAAATTTCAATTTTGAAACAATAATACAGTAGATGAAGTTGCTGCTGCTGACATGTTATGAACTAGTCCTATTCTAGGATGATCGACCTGTCTTTTTTTGGCCTTTCCTTGTAATTGTTCAGCTATTTCAATAGTTTGTGAAATTCCAGTAGCCCCCAGAGGATGACCAGATCCAATTATTCCACCTCTGGGATTTATTCTTCGATCATTTGTCTCAAGTAATTGTTTGGAAAATTCTGTTCCTCGTCCTTTTTCAATGAATCCTAAACTCTCTAAAGCTAATGGTTCGCAAACAGAAAAAGCATCATGTATCTCTGCAACATCAACCTTGTTTGGAGAAGTACTAGCAATTTGGAATGCATTTTCTGATGCGATTCTAGTGGACTCCATGCTTACAAAACTAGGATTCTTTGTAAAAGATGCAGAGGTGTTTTTCTGACCTATGCCAGTAAGCCATACTGGGGTGTCTGTAAATTTATTGATTGTATCATTATTAGAAAGTAAAACTGCTGATCCGCCTGTGCACGGACGAGAACAGTCAAGGAGCCTGATATCGTCTGTAAGTTCTTTTGATTCTAATACATCCTCAACAGAATACTGCTTTTTAGAATATGCATAAGGATTTTCTTGTGCAAACTTGTGGTTCTTAACTGAAATATAGGCAAGATCTTGGCTAGAAACATTGTACTTGCGCTTATATGATTTGGCAAATATTGAAGCCCAAAAGATAGGGTGCTTGAACTCCCCCCTTGAATTGTCCCATCGAAGTATTTGACCAGGACTATCAAATCTGTCAGCACCCACTACAAGGGCCGTCCTTGCTAGTCCTGATGCAAGATAAGAATAGGCAGAAACAATTGCGTTAGTCCCCGAGTTGCAAAGACTTTCAACAGTATGAGATATCTGTGGTTTTATCCCTACTAGTTCTGATAAGATCGGTCCTAGATATTTTGAATCATTATTTGTAGAAACCAAGACTACGTCTATATCATTTTGATCCAAGTTTTGTATATTGTTGAATAATTCTATTGTTGATTCTAGTAAAATTGACTCTAATGGTATATCATCTGTTGAAAATTTGGTAGAGCCGTATCCTGCTATGCCGACTTTCATTTTTTTTCACCCAAGAAGGTTGTTGCAAATAATTTACATGATTCTAATATGTTTCCCGTGGGATTGAATTGTATTATAGGTAAATCTATGCCTGTTTCTTTGAATCTATGAAGCTGATTTTTACATTCTTCGGGAGTACCAGAAATTGTAAGTTCATCTAACATTTTTTCTGATACATTCTCATGATTTGATTTTAGCCCACTGGTTTTGAATTCTTCAAAGATGTTGTTTGTCTCTGAGGAATATCCGTTTTCTGCAAGAAAATTTCTGTATACTTTTCCAACAGAAACATAAAATGCCAATGTCTTTTTTGCTCTATCTCTTGCCAACTGTGAATCTTGATTTACACTGGTAATAATTTGACAAGTTGTTTCTATTTTTCGTATTTTTTGCATTTTTTTGATTGTATCTTTTAATTCAGACATGGGACGTAGATAAAAGATTACACCATCTGTAATCTTCCACGCAAGTTCTGTCATTTTTTTATTTACCGCTGCCATAAAAATTGGAATTTTTTTTCTTGGCGGAGTAATAAGTAGACTAAAATTTTTCAAGTTGAAAACCTCTCCGGCATAATTTACTTTGTTTCCCTCTAACAAGAGACGTATTATTTTTATTACCTCTTCCATTCTGACCAAGGGTTTTTCAAATTTGTAACCATGAAAGTTTTCTACTATTGGAATACTGCTTGCACCCAAACCTAGTACCAGCCTTTTATTTGATATTGTGTCAAGGGTTGCAGCACCCATTGCAATCAGGGCGGGACTCCTGGAATAAACATTGACAATTGATGAACCGATTCTTGGTTTTTTTGCTAACTGGGATACCATTGAAAGCACAGAGAAATTTTCCATCCCCCAGGTTTCTGGAACCCATATTGTGTCTATTGTGGTTTTAGAAAGGATCTTTGTACACTCGAAAATTTCGTTTACGGTTAAAAGCGACCCAAGACTAAAACTTACACGCATATGCTACCTATGATTTCTAGATATTCTAGTGTATCTGTTTTTGTAATATAGTGAAATAAGATTGAGAAAGAAAATTATCAAGAATTTCGGTTCCTTTAGTGTATTGAGTAAGCAGTCAAACAAAGAATTTTGGAAACTGGCTTCAAGATACGCTAGACAAAAAAGCGACGAACCGTTTGTAAATGAAGTCGCATATATGATGGTTACTCTACACAGAACAGGTGCATAGGCTAAAAGATCCTATCAATTTCTTTTGAACATTCTTCTATGTCTTTAAACGAGTCAATTGAATACCATTTGACATTTGTAAATTTTACAGTGTTTAATTTGCCTTTTTTTGCATAATCAGGAAAGGTTGTTTTTTCAATGTCCCCCCTGACTGGTAGATCCTTCATTATGGTCTTATCAAGATAGTATATACCCGCATTCATCCAAAAATTAGATAGTTCTTTTTTCTCCAGAAATCTTGAGACTTTGTGGTTTTTAATATCTAACACACCAAACTTGGTTCTAAGCTCTATTGCTGCAATTGAATTTTTCTTTTCTTTTAGTTTGTTGATATCAAGATTACTTATTGTGTCTCCATTGATAACAATAAAGGAATCTTTGATGTATTTTTTTGCTTTTTTTATCGCTCCTCCGGTTCCCAGTTGGGTATTTTCGATTGAAAAACTAATACTTGTTCCAAGATTATTTTTGGTCTTTAAATGATTTTCAATTTGTTTTGCTTTAAAACCGGCACAAATTACGATATTTTTGATGTTAAACCCTTTCAAGTATCTAATCTGCCATTCTATGATTGGCACATTGTTAATAGGAATCAGGGGCTTTGGGATATAATCAGTTATTGGCCTGAGTCGTTTACCAATTCCTCCTGCAAGAATTATTGCGTCCATAAAAAATTCAAATCTTGTTTACATTCAAACTTATCGCTATTTATTGGAAAAACTCAACTGCAGCCTTGCCAAAATAATATCCTGCAAGAATCAAACCTATGCTATAAACACAAGATCCAAGAAAGGTATACAACAAGAATTTTGATATGTTCATCTTTAATAGACCAGCGGGAATAGAGATAATTTCTCGTAACAAAGGAAGCAGCCTTCCAAAGAACACTGCCTTGTCCCCATGTTTGGCAAACCAATTTTCAACCTTTTCTAATTTTTCCTCAGAAATTCTTGCATGCTTGAGATACTTTAGAAGAGCAATTCTGCCCAGTTTTCTAGCAGCAAAATAAAACACAAGTGAACCAATGCTTGCTCCAGCGCCACCAGATATTCCAAGCATTATTGTTTGGAATAATTGAAAGTTATTTTGTGAGGCAACGTATCCTGCAAGGGGAAAAATTGCTAAGGTAGGAATGGGTGGAAATACCGTCTCAATTAATGAGGCCAAAAAAACGCCAGCGTAAAGATAATCTGCAACCAATGCAGTAACCCATTGAATAATAGCATCTATTTCATTCAACAGATTTTTCTTCCGTCATATAGTAATGCAAATCCATGTAACATTCTTTACAAAATTCAAGATCGTTTGTATGCTCACAATTATACGTTTTAGAACAGCATTTCTTGCAGTTAGAACATATGGGCATTTGAGCTCGTTACAGTTATGATCTTTTTAATTTTATAATTCCTAATCCTATGATAAAACCGCCAGCAACAATAAGAGGTACTGACTCAGCTACAATATTTCTTTCAGACCCTTGGATAGAATTTGAATTACCAAGAACAAAAGTACCACCTATTAAAATTAAAATTCCTGCAATTATTATCATGCTACCTAACGGTTTTGATTGTTTATTTCTGGAAATAAAATATCCTGCAATTGGCAATACAAGTGATGGTATTCCCAAGCCAAATCCACGAGCTTTTTCATCAAATGGCAAGAATCCTTGACCAGCATCCGAACTGTAGGTTGCAGCAACATCTGCCCCATATATCAACAAGAGCCCTATTGCAATCCCCGTCATGATTATTGATGCTGTTACTGACATAACCCCATTCCTTTGCATACAATTAATAAATCTAGCAAGTTTTGAATTAAAAAATAAATTGTAAAATAGTCAATCATGTTTTTAATCAATCATGTTTTCAGTCATAAGGTATGCCAAACAAAACATCATTTACAAATTATTTCATACCCATTTTTTTAAGATATGTTAGAGCATAATTGATTGATAAAAAAGATGAAATACACAAAACAAAGATCAGTTTAGTTGGATTATCTAGAAACTAGTTTTTTGGCAAGATCTCAAACTCGTTTTTCATATAGTCTAATTTCTTAATAAGGTCTTCAACTGTTTCCGAATCTTGTGCCACAATATTTACATGACCAAGTTTTCTTAGAGGTTTTGAAGTTTTTTTTCCGTACATTTTCAAAAATACGTTGTCTTGTGTGAATTTTATTGGCTTGTATTCGCCTGTAAAATTTTTTGATCCCAATATATTATACATTACTGTTGGTCTAACCAGCTTTGTACTACCTAATGACATCCCCATTATTGCCCTCAAATGCTGTTCAAACTGAGATGTAACACTTGAATTAAGAGTATGATGTCCAGAATTATGTACACGGGGGGCAATTTCATTGATTAGTATTTCATCAGTTTTTGTAACAAACATCTCAATTCCAAAAACACCAGCTCCTTTTAGCACTTCCATTGTTTTAACAGCGATGCGTTCTGCATTTTTTTGAATATCTTGTTCTATTCTTGCTGGTGCAATTGTAGTCCGTAAAATGTTCTGCTCATGAATGTTTTCTACAACAGGATATGTTGTAATCTCTCCGTTTGTGCTTCTTGCAGCAATTACAGATACTTCCATTTTAAAATCTACGAATTTTTCAAGGTATGTTTTCTTGTCATCAAAATAATCAAATGCATTATTGATTTCAGAGCTATTTGTTATCTTGTAATTACCCCTGCCATCATATGCATCACGACGTGTTTTTAGTAAGACAGGCAAACCAAAGTCGTTAATCTTGGTTTCAAAATCACTTTTAGAGTTTATTATACTAAATTGAGCTACTGGAATTTCGTTTTCTTTAAGAAACATCTTTTGAAGATACTTGTCTTGTATTATTTTCAACGTATCAGGAGACGGATTAATTTCAACTGCACCTTCAATTGATTTTAGTACTTCGCTGTCTCCTGATTCTATTTCATACGTAATAACATCTGATTCTTTTGATAATTTCAAGATGGAGTTCTTATCTCGAAAGTTTCCAACAATTTGGTTTGCTCCTGCTTGAGCGGCCGGACAATTCTCTGTCGGATCCAAGACAGTTACATTTGATATGTTTTCCATGTTTTTAGATGCCTCTGTTAGCATCATTCCAAGTTGTCCCCCTCCAATTATTCCCAATCTCTTTGACAACAAGTACCAAATTAAAAATGGACTAAAAATAGATAATGGATAAACATCTGTAATTAGTTATAGATAAAAACATCAAAAATACTCCAAACTTGTGAGTTACACAAAAAAACCGCTTGTTGGCATTATTATGGGATCTAGTTCGGATTCAAGAATCATGAAGGGTGCAGCTGAAATTCTTGATGAGTTTAAAGTAAAACACGAAGATCAAATTATTTCAGCTCATAGGACTCCAACTAGATTAAAAGAGTATGCTGAATCTGCTGAAAAAAAAGGAGTCAAGGTGATAATTGCTGGCGCAGGTGGAGCAGCACATCTTCCTGGAATGATAGCTTCTAACACCATACTTCCCGTAATAGGAGTACCAATACTTGTATACAATGATAAACCAATTTCTAAAAAAGAATCCACAAAGTTTTCCGCTTTTGGTGGGTTGGATTCATTACTCTCAATTTCAGAGATGCCAACAGGATCGCCTGTAGTTTGTGTAGGTGTAAATAAATCAGTCAATGCAGGAATCTATGCCTTGAAAATATTGGCAAACGATTTTGACGGTCTGAAAAAAAAGTTACAAAAATACAAATCAAATCAATACAAAACAGTTGTTAAAGAGTCTGAGCAATTGAAAAAAAGTGGTCTTGCAAAATATGTAAAAAAGAGATTTTAATCATGTCATCAATTTAAAATAGATGTTTTTCTCTTTGAATCTTTCTATTAGATTTTCAGCTTGTTCTTTTCCCTCAGTCTCTAGACTTAGGGTCACTCCTGCAGAACCTGCATTGATATCTGCACTTAACCTATCATGAACAACTTCTACAATATTTGCATTAGCTGCAGTTATTTCATCTACGACATCCTTTAATGCACCGGGCCTGTCTGGCAATAAAATGAAAATTTTCAACAAGCGTCCCATTGCGGCAAGGCCTTTGTCAACTATCTGTCCTAGCAGGTACATATCTACATTTCCTCCGGCAAGTATTGCTACAATCTTTTTTCCTGCCTTTGGTTTAGAAGAAAGAAGATAAGCCAAGCTCACTGCACCTGCAGGCTCGATCACCACTTTTGATCTTTCCATTAGTAGAAACATTGTTTTAATAATATCAGAGTCATCGACTAGGACAATGTCATCAATTAATTCTTTGATAATTGAAAATGTTAATTCTCCTGGTTTTTTAACAGATATTCCATCTGCTATTGTTCTTTTTCCGCCTTCTGCAATCAGACGTCCTTCCTCCAGTGATTTTTTCATGGCAGGAAAGGATTTTGACTGAACTCCAATAACGCGAATATTGGGATTTTTTTGTTTTATGGCAACCAGTATTCCGGCAGCTAGTCCTCCCCCGCCAATTGGAACATAAACTTCTTCCACATCAGGGAGATCTTCTAGTATTTCTAATCCTATTACTCCTTGCCCTGCAATCACCTGCGGATCATCAAAAGCGTGAATTAGCTTTGCCCCTGTTTCTGTTGCAATCATTTTTGCCTTGGTGGAAGCATCATCATAATTTGTTCCCTCTAGTATGACTTTGGCGCCATATCCCTTGGTGGCTGCAACTTTTGCCGGGGATGCTGTTTTTGGCATTACAATCGTACAAGGTATTTTTTCCAAGGATGAAGCAAATGCCACCCCCTGCGCATGGTTACCAGCCGAGGCAGCTACTACCCCGTTTTTCTTTTCATTATCGTCAAGAGATTTTATCTTATAATATGCTCCACGAAGCTTAAATGAGCCTGTTTTTTGTTGAAATTCTGATTTTAAGTAGACTTCTGCACCAGTAAGGCGACTAAATGTTGGAGAATGTGAAAGTGGCGTTTTTTTTATTTCAGGACCTTGACTTTCTTTTGCATCAAGGATGTCTTCGTATGAAAGAGCCATCAAGAGTTAACTTTAGTTGGCATATTTGACTTCTACGATATTCTTGTCAGCCTGTCCATTTACGGAAAAGGCTAAATAGTTCCCAAAATGCGATCAAATTATCAAGGGATCGGACTCCCCCTAGAGACTTTGTCTCAGTTCCACCGGTCCCTTGATTTTAAAGTTAAGACATAGTTGATAGATATAAACTATTTTGTCATAGATTCATAATGTCATAAACTTGTTCTAACCTATAAAGAAGCTTTTCTCTCACACTATCTGGTATCTTTTTTGTATCAAACAACCCCTCTTTAGTTTTATTTTTTAGAAATTCTAAATCAAAGGTACACAAAAACCCTTCCTCTCCTGATATTAATTTGGAATCATCAATCAATACGGAGCTTGTGTGGTATGCTTCCATTAGATAGCCATCTAATTCTTCAAACAGGTATTGCTTTTTATCTTCAAGGTTTTTAAAGTCAGTACCCTGCTGGTCTTCAATTTCTTTGTATATTTTTTCACGTAATTCATCATTTTCAAAAAAGATTTCAAAAATATTACTATGATTCAAATTGGTGTAGCCAAGTTTCTGTAATTTATTTAAGATGAATTGATCACTTTCATCTGCCATCTTTTTTTCTTTATCTTTTGTAAGATCTACAATCTCAGATAGTTCTTTTTGGCACTCAATGACTCTGTGGACTGGTTTATAATACAACAAAACATGAAACTGTATTGACAAGTGTCCAGACAAAAAATAGTTTCCTTCACGAACCTGGAATTTTATAAAAATCCTACGAACATCTTCGTTATTTGAGGTTAGAATCCCCTGGTTATCCCATTCTGTCAGCCCGTTATTGATTTTTTGAAAAAAATCTTCGATTTTGCTTGGATCAAAAGTTTTTTGTTCAATCACAGAACTATCCCCGAGCATAACTTTAACGTTCTTGGCCCTTGTGAGTTCTATCATCTTTTTTAGATATTTTTCCTGAATTTCTTCATTTTTTTTGTTTAACAACTGAATAAATTCATCAGCTGATTTGCTGCCAAGTCGCACATACTAAACTAGTTTTTAGCTCTTTAAATCTCCTAGTCTGTGTTATTTTAAATAAGAATAATCTGCCAATATAGGCGTGTCAGTTGAAAAAATAATATGTTTTAATTGTAAGACCAAGATTGTTCAATATTATCATCATGGGTACAAAGGGAAAAGAGGTAGGTGCCCAATATGCGGTGTGGATTTCCCTTTAGATTGAGTGATCTGAAATGACAGAAGAGGTCAAATCTGATGAAAATATGACTGAAAAAAATTCTGATGAAAAAGGACGTTCCAGTCCAAATCTTATAGACATGATGTTAGGTCAAAAGGGCGAAAAAATTGTAGATTCTGAAACACTGATAAAAGAAACCCAAAAGAGAGTATGGGCTGCGTTAAAGAAAGGATACGAGTATACAGGTCTTATTGATGTATCTGATAAATTTTTGAGAAAACATGTTTTTTCCAAAGTAGACATGGTAGTTCTTTATGTAGACTTGGTTGGCTCTACTACAATGACTCTCGAACTACCAGAGGACAAACTTGCAATTATTGTTAGTTCCTTTTCACAAGAAATGGCTTCAGTAATTAGACAGTTTAATGGTTATGTGCTAAAGTTTGTAGGAGATGCTGTTGTTGGTTACTTTGTAGCTGAAGAAAATTCTTTGCAGGCTGCAGATAATGCGGTTAATTGTGCACGCTCTATGATTGCAGTTATAGAAAAAGGGATCAACCCAATCCTGAATCAATACGATTATCCTGATCTTATGGTTAAGGTTGGAATAGATTTTGGAAAAAATATTGTAGTGAGATACGGATCAGATGAAAACAATTCACATGTAGACTTGATGGGTCCTGCCATGAATATTGCAGCAAAAATACAGAGTCTTGCTAGGGCAAACCAAGTTCTAATTGGTTATGATGTATTCACTCGGTTACATCCTTCGATACAAAAAAAGTTCAAAGAGATAGTTTGGAAGAACAAAGAATGGCGATATAGGTCCAGATTGACAGGAGAAATTTACAAAGTTTATGAGTACAATGGATGAGTTCTGACCCGGGTTTGTACATCTTTCAAGAATAAACCCCAACGAGTTTATCGTCTATCAGTAAAAAGGGAATGCCCCCCTTTTGTGCCTGAAAATCGACGTTCACTAGAAAGACTATCTGATGGTTAGTTGTTGGAAATTGTTTAAGATCATGCCTTACAGCAATACCAATCAATGGCGTGAAAAGCAATAGAAATTCTAGAAAAACATACCAAAAGAAAAACTGATGTAAAAAACTGATTAATAGATCCTGCCCAATCATGGAATAATTCCTCTGACATGTCAAAACAAATTGCTGACATGATAGCCACCGTTTCACGTTCTATTTTATGTCTGATTACGAAATCATACAGCATGGCTCTTGTCATTCCTGTAATGGTCGAGGCAATTATTGGACAAAATGGATTTCCAATTCTGCCTTTGACCCTTTTAACGGTTTTTCCATAGATGGAGTTTAGAATAACCTCGGGTGGTATTTTTTTGGATTAGTTTGCTTCAAACCGACTTAAGAATTTCAGTTAACAAATGATTAATTATTCTAAGTAGCTTTAACACATTTTTAGATTAGGTATGGAATTATTTTATTACAAATTATGCAACATATTCAGCATGAAATACATCTGTAAGGAGTGTGGCTATATGAAATCAGGTTTTTCTTCCATTATTTTTGATGTATTAAAACATGAAAAAGAATGTAGTCAAAAATGATACAAGTAAGCCTTTACGAATGTATGTGTTCTTGTGGATGTAAGATAGTGTCTCAGGATAGAATATGTGACTTGTGCAAATGTGGAGTTTGTTCTACCATACGTAAGGTTAAGTGACCTCTAAGGCATTTACAAAATGTGGTAATACCTATTAATGAAATAATCTAATATCTACATCAGATAGCTACCCATTTCAGTAAATGATTTACATGTATAAGTTTAGGAAAATAATTCTCAAATTATTTTTAACATAATTTAATTTGCATGCTTGTTTTCTATTTTTAAAACCATCTATGAATTTTTAAAACGCATTTCCGACACCTATAGAATTGAATGTTTTAACTGCAACGGATACAGAATTATTTGATAAACTCTGCCAGAAAATTCTTGAATTAGATTCTAAGATAAGATTTGCTGGAGTTATCAGTGAAATGGGTAAGATTATCTCATCCAGCGAAAAAAAGGGAATTAAACCGATCCTCGACAAGCCAGAGCTTGAAATGTTGTTTATGGAAGTTGCCTTGAGAGTCCGAATGAGACACCAATTTGATAGAAAACTTGGCGTAGTAGATTATACAGTATCCAAAAGAAAACGACTTGTTGTGATGAGTTTTCCTTATAGAAACTGCATATTATATGCCACAACCGAAAAAGACACAAACGTAGACAGTATTACACAAAAGATATCTGAATTGATAAGGAGTCCTGAACTAATTGAGTCTTGATTTTGATGATAACAAAGATTTCTGTAGGGGAATACTTGAGCTTGATGAGACAATACGTTTTGTTGGCAAAGTTGACTCCGGTAAAGTTGTATCATTTGTAAGACGCGCCAGTCCACTCTTAGATGACGAACTGAGTAATATGGCCCACTATCAGGCGTCTCATAAGGCAAACATGGAAGAGATGTTTGATGGTCAGTTAGGACAAACAGATTGGATGATTACCTCAAAGGAACAGGTCAAACTAATTACTTTATTTTTAGATGATGGACTTTTGATACTGTCAACTGAACCAGACTGTAACCATGATCAATTGATCAATAAAATCAAAAAACTAAACATCAAGATATAATCTATCAAGTACGCGATTTAACAAACTATTGAGATATCTTAACAAAATTACGGGGAAGCATGTTCTATAACCTGTGGAATACAATGAATTCTAGGAACCACAAGCTTCTTTGGAATACTCACATGCCTCCCAATCAAGTACCTTTGCCAAGTCCAAAAGTTTAGCTAATTAAAAAGTTAAAATTCATTTGGTTAATTCAAATAATGCAAATGTTTTTTAACTTATACTGATAGTTATTCGTGAGAATTATCAATCATTTTACAAATGTTTGCTATCATGATAACTATTTTTTACGAAATTTACATGAAACAATAGAACTCTGTAACTTACTGTATTTTGAAATTAATATTTACAAATTTTAAAACCTAAATTATAAACTTCCATCTTTAATGAAAGATAGGAGGCACACGTATGCCCTTTTAATTGTCGTAGCTGTTGCTATAACAGCAACGGGTGCAATGACACAGGCATTTGCACAACAAGTCAGTGACGGAATGGAC
>JABAHQ010004956.1_pt1 | contig 28960 bp, 28 predicted proteins | sample 7062091 | NCBI WGS metagenome assembly JABAHQ01 (sample SAMN14534359, study PRJNA622989) | marine sediment metagenome | biome: marine biome [ENVO:00000428]; feature: marine pelagic biome [ENVO:01000023]; material: deep marine sediment [ENVO:00002113] | place: India: Gulf of Kutch | collected...
TCGAATTTTCCGGAACGGGGTTTTTTATTAGTTGATCAACTCTCTCTGCTTGGCTTTCGCTTCTTTAAGGCTGTGTGCCTTCACAACATAAAATCCGGGTTTAACAATGCTTTTGTAATAGTCTCGATACTTGCTCTTGATCTCATCAATTTTTTGGCCAAGCTCCGGTTCCGAATCCGCTTTTACAATAAAAGAATTGTCAACCTTAGCCATTGCAAAATACTGTTCCATCCTAAACTCTCATGTTTAAATTTATTAGACTAACTTCATTTTTAAATAATGATATCGTTGCAGTTCAGTTGGTGACATCGATAAAACAAAGGCAAGCTCACGTGTGGTATAGGTTGGGCAGTCGGTCGGCAGCATTTTTGACTTTTTAAAATCCGGGTTGACAAAACAAATCTCACTGTTTAATGCCTTGCTGTGCACTTTCAGCATGTCTCGTTCCCCTTCAAGTAGTTCGTAGATCTTCATCAACATATCCGGGCTAAACTCTTTCTTAAATGAGCGGGATTTTCTACGCCGCTTTTGGGTCTTTTGGATTGTTGCATTCATTTGATTCACCTCAATTGAAATCATATTGTTTATATAATTAGTAAACTAAAGTTCACCTATATTGTACGGATTTAAACCAGGTTTGTCAAGCAAAAAATCAAAAATTATTATACTTTTGTTCACTAATTGATTTATAGTTAATGAATTGCTTAGACCGCAAAACAAGTATTATCATTCGTCTGATCATTCTGAATTGTTGTTCAATCAAAGCAAAAATGAGTCAAGCTGATATTGTCAAATCTCCTAAAAAATCGTCTGAAGAGTATAAAGAAATAATCGACCGAATTACCAGCTCCGATTCACCGGTCGGAATCGACGCAATTTATACGCACGCTGTGATAATTGAATATTTGCAGCAAATCACAAAACGGTTAGAGAGATTGGAATCAATGATGGTTACAGATAAAAATCCTGAAGAAAGGTGCAGGTTGTGGAAGCCTGGAAAGTCATTTTTTACTAAAATTTTTTTCTCTTTGATTACTCCCTCAAAAGTATAAAATTCCTCTTAAACTTTAGCGGGAATACCTGATGATGCCCTTCAAATATTTATTATGGTTAGTGTTCATTCTCCCCATATTAACCTTTTATTCCAACTTTTTCGCCTTACGGGCGCAACATGCTCTTCTTCCCGAACAGCAGTTTTATGATGTGCACTTTTATAACATCGAATTATCCGTCGATGTGAGCGCAGAGTCTGTCGCAGGCATTGCTGGAATCAGTGGAGAGATTTCAGAGAATGGCACCCAACAAATTAGCCTAAATTTTTTCGACAATATGGTGGTTGACTCTATAAAATCACAGGGACAAACGCTAACTTATAATCACGATAATAACTATCTTACTATAAACTTACCGCAACCTTTGAATAGCGGAGATTTGTTTTCAATTTCAGTTTTTTATCACGGGAACCCGGTTACCGCTCCCCCCTACTCTTCCGGCTTAAATTTCGCCACTCAAAATAGCCAACCTTTGGTGTATAGCTATCACTGGCCCTATTTTGCGCACACCTATATTCCCTGTAAAGATCATCCTTCGGATAAAGCGGATTCAATGCGAATTGCCGTTACGGTGCCGGATATTTATGAAGTCGCCAGCAATGGTATTCTTACGGCCACAAATATCATTCCCGGTAACAAAAAGCAATTTATTTGGAAAACGCACTATCCGATGGGCATCTATCATCTCTCCATCAATATTCACCCGTTCGATGTGTTCCACTCCAACTATAATTCGCCGATATCCGGTAATATTGCGCTTGAATTTTACCTGTTCCCCAATCACTCTCCCACTGCTCACCCTCAGCTTGAAACAATGGTACCCAAAATTCATGAAGCGTTTGAAGATCGATATGGCGCCTTTCCCTTCGCTTCCGAAAAATATGGCATCTGTGAATCGGTCATCAATGGCGGGATGGAGCACCAAACCATCCTGACCATGAACTATCCGGCATTCTTCTCCAACATTGTGGTTCACGAGAGCGCGCATGAGTATTTCGGAAATATGATTTCCATTGCAGATTGGGGGCATATCTGGTTAAGCGAGGGATTTGCTACTTACAGTGAAGCGATTTACAGGGAGTACTGGGAAGGTCCAAGCGGTTATCAGCACGAAATTTCCCAGCAAATGGCTGGCGCCGGAGGAGGGAGTATCTTCGTTTCCGACCCCTCCGATCCGCAAAATATTATCCCTTACAGTCTGGTTTACCTGAAAGCTTCCACGGTTTTACACATGCTTCGTTTTGTGATGGGCGATACCCTATTTTTTCAAATGCTGCATGATTACGTCACCACTTCTCCATATCGCTTTCAAAATATCGATACGGAGCAATTCCGGAATTTTGGTGAATCCTACTACGGCAGCGATTTGAACTGGTTTTTCGATCAGTGGATCTATGGTGATGGAAAAATGGCAGCGGATTATCACCATTATTGGCATTCCGGCGGTGATTCATTGATTTTCAAAATCCATAGTATTCCTTCTTTCCCGGGAAGTAGCACCTATCACGCCATGCCGATACCAATCGAGTTCAGGACAGCAGGGGATCAATTTACGGATACGCTATGGGTGGATTCGCTAAATCTGTCTAAGAAATATGCTTTTGCCGATTCGGCCAATTTGAACATCCGCATTGATCCCGATAATAAAATTTTAAAAGGTCCCTTCAACTATGTGGATCGTCCCAATCTCACCTCAGCTTATTTGCAGCAAAATGCCATTCAGGTGGAGTGGGAGCCCTTCTTCGATTTTACGAACTATGAAGTTTATATCTATCGGGAACAGTCGCCGGGAAACTTTGTATTGATTGGAACCGTGCCGGTTGCCGGATACCAGTATTCCTTTACGCCAGTTCAAAACGCCACTTATGGATTGAGTGTAGTGGGAATACAAAACGGACATGCGACAGGAATGTCAGATCTGATTACGGTAAATTATACAACATTCCCTATGGATCAGGGTCTATTGGTGGTAGATGAAACGCTTAATGGAAATGGAGCGCACATGCTCAACCCAACCGACCAGGCGGTTGACTCATTCTACAATTCGTTGTTAGCCAATCATCCAACCCAGCAATTTGATGTTATCCGGGAAGGACGCGCGCCGCATGTGTTTGATTTTGCTCCTTATGAATTGATCTTGTGGCATCACGAGGTGCTCTATCCAACCGTTATTGACCAATCGCAATCGGAATTACAAGCTTACCTGGATGCAGGCGGAAAAGTCATTCTTAGCGGGATGAACTTCCTGGATCATCTTAACGCAGATTTTGCCGCAACTTTTCTTGGTTTTGGAAATCCCCTCCTCAATAGCAGTGCGGATTTTTTGGGCACTACCGGTTTTCACGGATTCCCCCGGCTTCCTCTGGATACCGCCAAAATCGATATTCCAGCTTATCGCAACAAACTTCCCAATGTAATGGTGTTGGATACCACCGATCATTCAAGTACGATTTATCGCTATATTTCAGAAAGTGGTAATCCCAATTATCACCTGCAGCCTACTGGCATATTGGCAGCATCAACAAGCGATTCCACCCAGCTGGCCGGCATCACGCTGGGATTTCCACTCTATTTTATGAACCGTGATTCTGCGAGGGCATTTATCAACAAAGCTATTGATGATTTAAACATTGTCGGACTTGAGCCGACCACCACACCATCTCCCCTCACTTTTGAACTATTGAAAAATTACCCTAATCCCTTCAACCCGGTGACCAATATCCGGTTCAGTCTCGACAAGAAGATGGATATAAAACTGGTAGTGTATAATATCCTGGGACAACGAATCCGAACCCTTTACCACGGAAACCTGGAGGCTGGCTTTCATAAACTTCAATGGAATGGTCGAAATGACCAAAATACTCTGGTAGGCAGCGGAATTTATCTCGTTCAACTTCGCGGTAACAGAGAACAAAAAATAATGAAGGTTGTCCTGATCAAATAAACTTACATAGATGTAGCTATGCCAAACTTTTAGAGTTTGATATAGCTTTCCGTCCAGGCCCGATTCCACTCCAACATAGTTTTAAAAATAATCTCAAAATCGTGATATTTTTGTGAAAAATTTCCATTATCTTTGCTGCTGACTATGTGATTGCTCTATGGGAGAACTTGCAATTGAGAATAGATAAAGATAGACACAATGTTGACCGGAGATTGGACCAATGACGCACTTAGTAATTATTGGAAATGGCGTTGCCGGGATTACCGCTGCGCGCCACGTTCGCAAACTCAGTGACATGGAAATATCCGTCATTTCAGATGAAACCGATTACTTTTATTCGCGCACAGCACTGATGTATATCTACATGGGGCACATGGGCTTCGAACAAACCAAACCTTACGAGGATTGGTTCTGGAAGAAAAATAAGATTGACCTGATCCGTGCTTACGTAACCGATATCGATACGGAGTTTAAAAGACTTCATCTTAAAGATGGCCGAATTATCAGCTACGATAAGTTGCTTATTGCCACCGGATCGAAGTCAAACAAATTTGGCTGGCCAGGACAGGATTTACCCGGAGTGCAGGGACTTTATTCTTACCAGGATTTGGAGTTACTGGAAGCCAATACTCAAAATATTTCTCGAGCAGTGATTGTGGGCGGCGGACTGATTGGCATTGAACTGGCTGAGATGCTTCTTTCTCGCCATATTCCGGTAACTTTTCTGGTGCGTGAGCATTTTTACTGGGATAATGTGCTACCGATGGACGAAGCGCGATTGATTAGCAATCATGTCCGTGAACATGGTATTGATCTGCGCCTCAAAACAAATCTTAAAGCGATCCTCCCTGATGAAACCGGGCGGGTTCGGGCGGTGGTCACTGAATACGATGAAGAGATTCCCTGCCAATTTGTAGGGCTAACCCCTGGCGTTCATCCCAATATCGATCTGGCTAAAACCACCAAAGTAGAAACCAGTCGCGGGATATTGGTAAATGATTATCTGGAAACCAACATACCGGATGTTTACGCTGCTGGAGATTGTGCGGAAATAATCGTTGAGGGAGAACAACGCAATCGAATTGAACAATTGTGGTATACCGCCCGCAAGCAAGGCGCAGCGGTGGCAAAAACCATTTGCGGTAGCCGCACCGAGTATGAGAAAGGCATCTGGTTCAATTCCGCCAAGTTTTTCGATATCGAATACCAGACCTATGGGTTCGTTAACAATATCCGCCGGGATGAGGAGGAGTCATTCTACTGGGAGCATCCCGCTGGAAAGCATTGCGCTCGATTCGTTTGCAAAAAAGATACAAAAACCTTAGTGGGTATGAATTTTTTCGGTATGCGAATGCGGCATTCTGTTTGTGACAGTTGGATCCGGGAAGGAAAGACTTTGGAATATGTGCTCCAGCATTTGCCGGCAGCCAATTTTGATCCGGAATTTTTTAAGAAATATGAAGGACAAATTATCGAGAGCTATAATCAGCAGAACGGGCGTCAACTCAAATTGAAAGACAGATCTGGTTTGTTCAGCAAAATCTTTACGGCAAATTATGCCGGGGCTTAAATCAATACCATTGATAGATCGTAGTATTCAAGTTTTCCGGTTTTATCGTCTTTGCGTAACGGATTATGGTGAAAGGGTTAATTCGACTGGTAAGATAAGAAAAACACTGAAGGTAATTAAAGCAACAAAGTTGAGGAGTAACGAATGCGGGTTTCAAGACCAGTGCAATTGAAGGGTATTTCACTGAATTCAAACCATCATTCAAATGGCAAATTAAATATGATAAAAATAAGCGGTTTAGTCTTGTTTTTAATCGGACTGGCAGTTTTTACCAGCACTCTGTTTGTTGGCAACTATAAAATTACAGATAGGGCACTGCAGGAAGCAGCGCAAAAAGTGCCGGCAGAACGACTGGAGATGCTTGAACCGATTAAAAACCAGCAAATGACCTCCAAATCTGAGATGCTAAGTTCTATCAACAAACTTCTCAATGCCGATCAATCGCTTAGCGATTATCAGCTTGGTGAATATAAATTTTGGATTCTGAAAGCAGCGGCGACAGGCCCTTTTACAGATTACACCATAACCTTTTTTATACTGAGCATTATTTTGGCTTCTGTGGGGGGACTGATCTATTTTTTGCCCAAACTGAAAGACCTCCCTGGCATCAAAAATAATCATATGTTCTTTAGCTCAACAATGTCACGTGGGCTAATCGGTATTATTCTGGGCATTTATTTGATCGGTTTCTATGTCCTCCTTTACTGGTACCCGACACAAATCGTTAACGCCGTAAATCTGGTGGAGCCGGTCAGTCAATGGCTCCGCAATCAACCCGCTGATCGCTGGTTTCTCTACGGATTTTTATACACCATCGCTGTTGCTGTAATGGGAATTCGAATGTTTATCAAATACAGACACAGCCGGTATCATTTAGTGCGCACTGCTTCAGTCATTTTTTTCCAATTCGGTTTTGCATTTTTGATCCCCACTATTTTAGAACGCCTCAACCAACCGAGCATGGATTTTAAAAATGCCTGGCCGTTAAATTATAGTTTCTTTATGGACTGGAATTTAAGCAATCTTTTGCAGAGCGGTAACTTAGGCCTCTTCATACTCTTCTGGGGAATCGTTCTGGCAGTTATTGTGGTACCGGTCATGACTTATTTTTTGGGTAAACGCTGGTACTGTTCCTGGGTATGCGGATGTGGCGGATTGGCGGAAACCCTGGGTGATCCCTTCCGACAGCTTTCCGATAAATCTCTTCGCGCCTGGAAAATCGAGCGATGGATTGTTCACTCAGTGTTGGTTTTTGCTGTTGTAATGACCGTCATGCAGATTAGCAATTTTATATCTAACGGAAAATTGTTTGCAGATTATACCTGGCGAGTCAATCAAGCTTATAGCTTTTTAATTGGTGCTGCATTTGCCGGAGTGATCGGTACCGGTTTTTATCCTTTGATGGGCAATCGGGTGTGGTGCCGGTTTGGTTGTCCCCTTGCCGCAATTTTAGGCCTGGTACAAAAATTCAAGTCTCGGTTTGTCATTACCAGCAATGGCGGACAATGCATTTCCTGCGGGAACTGCTCCACTTATTGCGAAATGGGAATTGATGTTCGCTGGTACGCACAGCGTGGTCAAAATATCGTGCGCTCCTCTTGTGTCGGATGTGGGATCTGTGCCGCGGTTTGTCCTCGGGGTGTTTTGAAATTGGAAAACACTACCCCGGGAAATCGTTATAACGTTCCCTTAGATGATGTATTAACTAAAGACGACTATGCGACTGACAATCCCTTAGTTTACTAACCTTGCCTCATACTTACCTCCTCCTACCAAAAAGCCGGGTGATAAATTCATCCGGCTTTTTATTTTTAATATCCGAAATCTATTGATTAACTTTCTCTTTTTAAATAACTTAACGACTGCAAATAAAATAACAATAGCCTCTTTTTAGGCAATTAACATTACGCTTACTATGAAAGCCTTGTTATCCCATCTTGTTCGCCGTCCTGAATTGGAAGCATTTTGCTGGATAATTGCCCTACTTTCTTTAATTTTTCTCGATCCCTATGAACAAACTCACTTCAGCTTGTGTTTTTTCAAACTGCTCGGATTCGATCGATGTCCCGGTTGTGGGTTGGGACATGCCATTGCCTTTCTTTATCGCGGCGAAGTGGTTCATTCATTCCAGACTCATTGGCTGGGAATCCCGGCTGTTATACTTATTTTAAGACAGTGTTTCCAAATACTCTATAAACCGCTATCGAAAATCATTATTAACCGAGAAGGAGATCAACATGGCGCAGGTAATACAAATTTTACCGGAACTACAAGGCGAGGAGCAAACTTTCGTTCAAGGTTTAATAAAAGATCTAGCCGATGAAAAGGCTCGACAATTTGCTGCTGCCTATCGGGTGCGTAGAAAAGATCCGCAAATTATTTTGTTATTAACTCTGGTGGGATTTTTAGGTGTTGCCGGTATTCAACGCTTTTTAATAGACCAGATCGGGATGGGGATACTTTACATTTTAACCGGCGGACTGTGTTTAATCGGGACTATTGTGGATATCGTCAATTACAAAAACCTGGCTTTTCAATATAATCAAAGGCAGGCGCAGGAAATTGCTGCGAGCTTAAGGAATACTGTGTAACAAAACGATTGCCAGGCTTTAGCCTGCCTCAGTTGCAAATTATCAGTCAGCAAAGACAGAATAAGAGGAAACACGCTAAAGCGTGGCAATCTGAATATTATTATATTTCACTTCTTCCGAACATAATGAATATTCCATAAATCCTGCCAGGTTTTTCCCATATCAGCCGAACGCTGCCAATTCCAATCCAGTGAATTTTCTTCAATGTTCTCGAACACCATTCGCGAGATAAAGGTTTGTCCATTCCGTTCAAAGGGCTCAGTACGTAATTCCATTTTGCCGTCTTCAAACTCGCCGGTAAAAAGGAGATAATTCCCTTTATTATCAACCCAGGTTTGTTGCCACTTTCCGATCTTTGTATTGAACACCGACCAGCTCTTTCCCACAAAGGAACTGTCCGCAACACTAAAATTCTCTTTGATTACGCATCCGCCCAATATTTTTCTAATAACATTGACCCCTCTGCCCTGCTCTCCTTCAGATGTGCCGCCCTGTCCGCCAGGCCAGCGAAGCTCCCACTCCCCCACCCAGAAATCAAATTGGTTGCTTTTCGTATTCGGGCATGGGGACGATGGAGAACCGGCCTCATTTTCCTGGGCTAGGGCAAAAATTGTAAAACATAATAATAGATTTGCAATCAGGTTAATAATAAACCATTTATTTTTCAGCATAGATTCCTCCACAATCTGTGTTGGAAGTTCCGCTCCTTAATGAAGATAGAGCGGAACTTCCATTGCATTTTCCATTCTCTTTAATCATCACCTTAATAAGACCATCTTACGAATTTGTACGAAATCACCGGCCTGGATTTTATAAAGATAGATGCCCGAACTAACTGTTTGTCCGGCTCGATTGGTCGCATCCCATTGAACGGATTTAAATCCGGCTGACTGAGATTGATCCACCAGGGTCTTTACTTCCTGCCCAACAGAATTGTAGATCTTCAGGGTTACATGGGCGCTTTTGGGCAAGCTATATCTGATGTCGGTGCTGGGATTAAACGGATTGGGATAGTTCTGCTCCAGCGCAAATTCCGTGGGCAATCCGCTCTGNNTCTGGAATCGATGATCACTTTAGGCGTCATAAAGGGCCCATTGGGTGATATGTCGCTAGGAAAAACCGTAAAAGTAACTGCCTGGGAATCCCCGGGAGCAAGCTCAAATTCAGTAGGCGTAACCGAAACGGCGGAGGGGGGATTTACGTTGTCAGGATCGAGGGTCACCATGATGGAATCCATAGCGCCACCGTTATTATGGACATAGAAGGTTGTATCAACCCGGGGGGTATTGACATCGATCATTCCCAAATTCACGGTTAGCGTGTTAACATCGATTATCGGAACCAGGCCGGTCATAAAGATATAATCTGTTCTGGTTTGGCTCTCGGTATTGACCCCATTCGAAACGCTCAGAGTGACTGTATAACTACCTGGTTGGCTATAGGTCCAGCTTGGATTGGGATCATTGGAATCAATAATGCCATCATTGTTAAAATCCCATTCTCGCGAAGTGATAGGTGAATTCGGATCAGTTACCGATAAATCTCTAAAATTGACTGTGGCAGACCCCTGATTGATGAATTGGATTGAATCGGCTGTAAAATTTGCGTGCAGGAAACCGCTGGGGATATCTTCGGTAACAGTCAAAAACTGATCGGTATTTACCGAGGTCATCACCTTCACATCTCCGGAAGGCCAGGTAATTTCTAACGAATCGACAACTGTTGCATCACCTAAGCCAAAATGCACGTTGTGGCTATTATGGCCATTGAAGCTGTTTTGTGCGGAAACATTGCGAATTTGCCAAACCGGCGTCCCACCTATCACAGCTTTGGCCCTTAACCTGGTTCCAATTGCAGCTTTATTCGATACCGCACCAACACATTTAACGTTGATCCAATGATTCCCATTGCTGTGACTTTCGTTGCGGTAGAGGGCCCGGCCGGAGGTCGGGCCAAACACAAACAGGTCCTGGTCACCGTCCCGGTCATAATCACCAGCCGTCGCCCCGACCTGAACCGCTGCCAAGTTAACAACAGCGATAGTATCGTTCCGGGTAAAAGTACCGTCACCATTATTCACATAATACCAGGCGGGAGTTGCTCCATCGTTCGTTACGTATGCATCCAAATCACCGTCGTTGTCAAAATCGGCCCATATATTGGCCAGAGAAGGCGCCGCATCAGAAACAATGCTGCCCACTTCCGGTTCGGTCAATTTCACATAGGTGCCATTGTCATTGCGATAGAGTTTGTTGGTTACTCCACCATAATTGCTTAGGAAACCATCTAAATCACCATCGTTATCATAATCAATCCAATTCCAAACTTGTCCGTTGTTTTGATCGGTGGCGATAATACCACTGGTGATTCTTTCCAATTCTGCAGTGCCGGTCTCGCTTAACATATTTCTATATAAAAAATCCGGTGCGGTGGTGCCATTTGCCGGTCCGCTGGCGATAAACAAATCCTGATCGTTGTCGAAATCAAAATCATACCAGGTGCCTACTGTATAAGGGGCCAGCCCGGTAGTCACATCGCTGGAATCTTCCGGAATTTTGGTAAATCGTCCGTCGCCATTATTTAGAAATAAATGATTTGGGGTCGATGAACCGGAAGGCACAAATCCACTGGGATGGGTAATCATTAAATCTACAAACCCATCGTTGTTGTAATCTCCCCAGGCACAGGCCCATCCCCGGTTTTCAAGTCCTCCCCCGATAGACCCTTCCTCTATTTGGGTGAACGTTTCATCTCCGTTATTGCGATACAAATACGATATCGGACCGGAAATAAAACAGTCCAGATCGCCGTCATTGTCATAATCTGCCCAGGAATTTCCATGTCCGATCCCGTTACTGGATTGACCGGAACCCAGGCCGCTACCGGTAATTTTCACAAAATTGCCGCCACCCTCATTGCGATAAAGCAGATCGTTGTTGACAAACAAGTCAAGATCGTCATCATTGTCGTAATCTATCCAGCTGCAGCCACTGTAATTGCCAGGAGCGGGATCCGTTTCGTTGACGATGGGGTTGCTCGGATCGGTAATTTGGGTAAACTGCTGGGCATTCAGAGAAAACCCCAGCAATAGACTGAGGATGAAAATTAGCCCTGTGAATCGAGTCCGTTCACGATGTGCAAAGTATTGAAGATGGTTTAAATGATTGCAGTATTTATTTAACATGGATGGATCTCCTATTTTTATGACAAATTATGTTCATTGTTGTCTGTAAAAATTAGGATAATCCAAGTAATGATGATGTACCCAAATGTGGATAATTTTTCGGCGGGTACTCACTGTTGTGCGAGCACAGCCTCCGATGTGGCATTGCCCAGGTCATCGCCGCCAAATATGTTTTGTTGGAATGCCGATTGATAGCCAAAAAGCAGATAAAGGAAATCAAATAATGTCACAGCTGTGAATCAAGCATCCGACGGCATCGATCTGGATTGGAGGAGTTAGCCGAAACATTGGTTGTCAATCAAGTTACCGTTAGGACAAGCCCCACGGTAGCTTGAGACTTCAAATTCTCGGTTTGCTACACCAAATTTTCCCGCAATGCTTTGGCGACTGCTTCGGCATTGGAATGAACGTGTAATTTTTTGTAAATATTTTTGATGTGACAATGTACGGTGCCCCGGCTAATCCCCAATTCTCCGCCAATCATTTTATAACTATTGCCATCGCAGAGAAGCGAGAGGATTTCTTTTTCGCGGCCGGTAAGAGAGGCAGGAGTAGTTTTTTTAAAAGAATGAATTACGCGGCGCGCGATATGGGCGCTCATCGGCGCACCACCATTGTAAACCTCTTCAATGGCGGCAATCAACTTTTTAGGAGGAATGGTTTTTACCAGATATCCGCAGGCACCTGCACATAAGGAGTCAAATATCAATTTATCTTCTTGGTGAACGGTAAGCATCACGATGTCCACATCCGGCACCAATTGTTTTATCTTAGGAACGCCTTCAATGCCGGACATGCCCGGCAGTTCGATGTCGAGCAACAACACATCCGGCTGCTTTTTGTAAATATCTTTTATAGCGGATTCACAATCCTTGTAAGCAGAAACGCAGGTAATATCGGCAGCGCCATCCAATAACAATCGTAGTCCCTGGCGTATGTCGTCATCATCCTCGATGATGGAAACAAAAATCATGGTTTTCAATTATATTTTTGACATATATTCAACTGAATTTTTAATTAACTCCTCCAGCACCTCAAGATTGATGTCTTCAATTTTCTTGACATAAAGGCACGATTTTCCTGTTTTATACTTACCGAGCTTCTCCAGTAACTCGTCATAGCGGTCAAAACCGGCCATGATATATAAAGTTAAATTTTGCTTTCGAGGAGAAAATCCGGTTAAAAACCAGTCGCCTTCTCTGCCACTGTCATATTTATAATGATAACTCCCAAAACCTATAATGGAACCGCCCCACATCTTTGGTTCGGCTTGAGTAATTTTTTTCATCAGATTCAAAATAACGTAGCCATCCTGACGCTTTTTGGGGTCGTCTACACTATTGAGATATTCTTCCACACTGCTGTCATTGGGTTTGGCCTTTAATTCAGCCATGATCACTCCACTATGCTCTTAGGGCTTGTTTTTCGGCGAAATTTTTAAATGTGTTTAAACAGTTTTTAGAGTAACTATTCAAGTTTCAAAACCATGTTACCCATTCTCAATCTCCGGTAGCTGGCCGGAAAAGCGAATAATGGTGCCCTGCTCAGGATGCGAAATAATGCCCACTTCACCATTTAATATTTTCGCTCGCTTTTTCATGTTTTGTAATCCGCTACCGTCATCTTTAATTGTGGGAGGCAATCCGCGTCCCTCGTCGGAGAGTGATACTAACAAATTTTTTCCGACAATGCGAACTTCGAAAATTACTTTTCTGGCACCGGAGTGCTTAATCACGTTAGTCATGGCTTCCTTAAAGATAAATATTAGATGTCGTCGCCAATCCATGCTGAGCCTAATTTTATCCATATCAGTAGACAGGCCATGCATTTCAAAATCGATTCCGGCATCTTCAAAAAACTCTTCGCCAAAGTGTTGCAAATACAGTCCCAATTCATAGAGAGAGTCCTTTTCCGGATTCAAAGCCCAGATAAAATCACGTGTATCATTGCAGAGATGTTGCGAAGCAGTGGTGATTTTGTTAAGATAATTGGAAAATTTCGGCGATTGTAAAGCATTCATCATCGCAAATTGACCATTGACCTGGCTGAATTCAAGATCCTGGCTCTCAATATTTTCTATATTCCCCAGGTCACGTCGGAGCAATTCACTGTACAAGGAAATCTTGGTGAGCTGATGTCCCAGCTCATCATGATAATCGCGCGCAGTTTTTTCCCGCACCAGTTCCCGTTCGCGCATTCGAGCACGTTCGATAGCTAAAGATTGTCTGACTTTCCGCCTCATCTGAGCGTAGTGAATTCCCACTGCAAACAAAACCAGAAACATGGCAGACAGAGCATAAAACCAGGCGGTTTGCCAGAATGGTGGATGAATAATTAAGGCGAGTTCGGTTCCTGCCCCGTTCCATTTGCCATCATTGTTGCTGCCTTTGACTCGAAAAACATACTCTCCCGGCGATAAATTGGTATAAGTGACGGCGTGTTGATTGCCACAATATATCCAATTCTCATCCACACCCTCCAATTGGTAAGCGTATTGATTTTTCTGCGGCGCAGTGTAGTCAAGCGCAGCGTACTCAATGGTTATCCAATCATCATCTTGCGCCAGCTCCAGCTTATGTGTATTGTCGTTCGACCTGTCAATTTTGACCGGTGTGTCAAATGCTGTGACTTCAGTGATAACAATCGGCGGAACATAAGTGTTGTGCGCCATTTCATCAGGGTCAAATTGATTGAACCCCTTGATGCCGCCAAAAAACATCTCACCTTGTTTGTTTTTAAACGAAGCACCGGGGATGAAAATATTACTTTGCAGCCCATCAGCGATATCATAATTTTTAAACATCTCATTGCGGGGAGCCGAGGGGTCGAATCGGGACAATCCTTTGTGGGTGCTGATCCACAGCCGTCCTTTATCATCCTCTATAATGCCGCAAATGACGCTGTTGGGTAAGCCGTCTTTTTCCTTGAATGCTGTAAAAGTCTTTGTGGTTGGATTAAATTTATTCAACCCATTACTCGTGCCTACCCAAAGAGTACCGCCCCAGTCTTCATAAATTGCATAAACGTAATTATTGCTTAAGCTGGAAGGATCATCCATGTCATGTCGGTAGGAAACGAATATTTTCTCTTCACGGTTAAATTGACTCAACCCTCCGTAGGTGCCGACCCATATTGTCCCGGATTTGTCTTCATATAAGCTCAAAACCCAGCTATGACAGAGACTTTGGGCATCGGAAGGATCGTGTCGATACCGCGTAAATTGTTCGTTTTCAATATCCAGTTTGTTAAGTCCATTTATGGTACCTACCCAGATATTTCCCAGATGATCTTCTATCACAGTTGTTACTATATTGCTGCTCAAGCTCCAAGCATCCCGGGGATTATTTTGATAATGCTTAAATTTAAATCCATCACTTGAATGCGAGCGTCTCATTCGAACCAGCCCACTGCCCCTGGTTCCGATCCATAGTTCAGTACTTGAATTAACCTTCTTATCGTGTTTTGATGTTACATCTCGATTCTCCCCGGCTTCAATAATAGCTGAAATTTTATTGCCTGGTATGCTGTTTGAATCTCTGTCATTGGCTTTAAAATGTCTGTATTGCAATTCAGCTGTCCCGGCGAAAAGCGGGTTTTGGCTAGCCTGGTTCGCCGAGGTGTTCTTTTTTTGCTGCACTGCAGGCAACTGATTTAATCCGTTTCTGGCAGTTCCCAACCACAGACTTCCTTCACTATCTTCATAAATTGCGGTAATCTTATCGCCGCTGAGACTGTTTTCATTTGAGACAACCCGCTGATAGTGTACAAACTTCACTTTTCTTCGCACCAGTTTATCCACGCCGCCATGATAAGTGCCAAACCACAAAATTCCGGCCCTATCTTCAAATAGGGTATGCACGCTGTTGCTGCTCAAGCTATGCCTGTCGTCTGGATCGTGATAATAATTGTTGAATTTCACCTGTCTGTAGAGATCATCACCTTCGAGTCGGGACAGCCCGCCCGAGGTTCCGACCCAATACACCCCTTGCTGATCTTGATGAATGAAATTCACGGAATTGTTGGCTAAACTGTGAGGATCAGATGGATTGCTTTTAAAACGCCTGGTAATATCCCCCCGATGCCTGTCTTCTTTGCTAATGAAAGTCAATCCAGAGCTGGAGGTGCCAATCCACAGATTCCGGTTACCGTCTTCATAAATTGAAAGAATAAATTCACCCTTAAGTAACTGAAAACTGTTGGCATGCCCCAACTCATCCCTTGCTTGATCCGCCGGGGTAAGTTTGGATAATCCGCGAGCAGTGCCAATCCAGAGGTTACCGCTGCGATCTTCATAAAGACAACGGACATAATTTGAGCTTAGACTGTGCGGATCGTCCGGATCATGTTGATAATGCACAAACCCTGGCACCGTATCCGTTTTTTGACTCCTTGTTTGCGGAGGCTCGTTTTTTAGGGTCTGGTCATGATACACATAATTTTCCAATCGATCCAGGCCACCTTTCTGAGTAGCTATCCAGAGAGATGTACCATTCTCATCACTCACTTCCTCGATATCCCATACAGTATCGTCGCTGATGCTGCGAGGATTATCCGGGTCGGGCAGGTAACGGGTAAAACTCTCCGTTTGCAAATCCATTTTATTCAATCCCCCACCCCAGGTGCCGACCCATAAATTGCCGGATTGATCTTCGTGTATGGAAATAATGTCATCATGCGAAATGGAAGTCGGATCGGTTGGATCGTGCCGATAAACTTTATATTCCAGGCCATCATATTTAATCAAGCCATACATAGTGCCAAACCACATAAATCCCTGCCGATCCTGGTGAATGCAAAAAATCATATTGTGCGAAATACCTTCTTCTAAAGACAGAGGATCAAACCGAAGAGTTGCCGTTTGAGGAAAAACAGACGCGCCAAAAATTAGCAACATTGTAAGGATAATAATATGCATTGGTTTAGATATTTTTTTCTCTGCTTCTTGTCCCGTATAGTTCACTGTTCCCCTTTTATATTTATTTAATGAGAAAATCTCTGTGATTTATATGACAGCATTTTAATGATTTTTGCTCATGTAGTCAGTTAACCATGAATACTTTTCACCAACAACACACAAATAATTACGATAATTCCGACTAACTTGCCAATACCGTTTTTACTGAGCAACAAACTGGTTTTGAAAAAATAACTTAGAATTTCCATTTTTTCCACTCAATTCTTATAACAAAAGACAGCGATACAAAAATTAAAGACCCTCTTCAGTGATTTGGAAGAGGCATCCTTGGATAGACACAAAGAACATTTTCAATCTTGCTCAAAAATATAGATATTTTTGCTTCCCAATTCCATACCCCAACCGGGGTAATTTTTTCAGAAATTCTTTCGTATAAAACTTTTCCAACTATCCGTTTATTGAATAAGAATATGTTTAATATAGCAGAGGTTTCAATATGTTGATTATCATTTTTTACTATTTTGACAATATTACTAATCGATTTGAGGAAATTATCGATTATACTTACAATTTGAATTTTAATTAACGTCAAAATGGAAAATTTTGTAAAACACCAAGCAAAGGAGAGGAATTTTGAATAGAGAGGATATTCTGAAATTATGTCAGGAGCAAGAGGTCAAGTTTATGCGGCTGCAATTCACCGATATTTTCGGTGATAATAAGCATGTGGAGGTTCCTCAATCCCAGTTTGAAAAAGCACTGGAGGGTGAAATCATGTTTGATGGTTCCTCGGTGGATGGTTTTGCCCGGATCGAGGAATCGGATATGTATCTGACGCCAGATCTGGATACGTTTTATTTATTGCCTTTAAATAATCGACAGGGACAGGTGGGCCGCTTAATTTGCGATGTAAAAAATCCCGATGGGTCACCATTTACCGGTGATCCGCGTTATGTGTTAAAACAGGTCTCCCAAAAAGCCAGACGAATGGGCTTTCACATGTACGCCGGCCCGGAAATCGAATTCTTCCTTTTTTTACTGGATGAAACAGGAAACGCGACTTTGAACACCCACGATTCCGCCGGTTACTTTGACATGGGACCCACCGATTTAGGCGAGGAAGCCCGACAGGAAATGGTCAACCGGCTCATCGCGATGGGATTTGAGGTAGAAGCCGCACACCACGAGGTGGCGCATGGTCAACACGAGATCGACTTTAAGTATGCGGACGCCCTCACCACCGCTGATAATGTAACCACCTTTAAATACATCGTTCGCAATATTGCCCATAAATACAATCTGCACGCCACCTTCATGCCCAAGCCGATTTTTGGCATCAATGGGTCCGGGATGCATACCAACATGTCGCTTTTCAGAGGGGAAGAAAATGCATTCTATTCACCTGATGCCGAATACCAATTGAGTAATGATGCGCTTTATTTTATCGGGGGAATTTTAAAACATGTGAAATCATTTGTCGGCATCACCAATCCGCTGGTCAATTCGTACAAACGTTTGGTGCCGGGCTATGAAGCACCGGTGAACATCGCCTGGTCGGAACGAAATCGCAGCCCACTGATTCGGGTGCCGGCCAAGCGGGGAAATAGCACCCGCGTGGAAGCGCGAGTGCCGGATCCTTCCTGTAATCCTTATTTGGGTCTGGCCGTCATGTTTGCCGCCGGACTGGATGGGATTGAGAATCAAATTGAACCGCCACCCCCGGTGAACAAAAACATCTTTGCCATGAGTGAGCGCGAGAAATCCCGTTTACGAATACACGCTCTTCCTTCCAATATGCTAAAAGCCATTGAAATGATGGAAAAAAGTCCCCTGATGCGAGAGACTCTGGGCGAACACGTATTCACCCACTTCATCAACGCCAAGCGAGAAGAGTGGAGCCGTTATATCTCCCAGGTACACAAATGGGAAATCGATCATTATTTGACCACATATTAAAACAGAAGACTAAATTCCATTTGAATTCTGAGCGGGGATCAATATATTTTACTAATGGCCTGCTGAAATTACTAAAAGAACATCAATGTGTAAATTTAAAATTGATTTACTCGAAAAGAGTAATTACATTGTATGTATAAAGCAATATTTTTAAAGCTTAAAACCAAAGGTTTAATAATGATAACTAAAATAGTTAAAATTGGAAATTCACGAGGAATTCGAATCCCTAAGACCATATTTGAGCAACTCGGCTTATCTACTGAAGTTGAACTGGAAGTCAAAGAACATGAATTGGTCGTCAAACCGATTCAGAACCCGCGGAAAGGTTGGGATAAGGCATTTGAACGGATGGCAGGAAATGGAGATGATCATCTTCTGGACCGAGAAAGTCTGCCAGGAGAGAGCAGCTGGGATGATCAGGAATGGGAATGGTAAATGCCAATAAAACGATTTGAAATTTACCTTATCAACCTTGATCCTACCGAGGGAACTGAAATCCGCAAAACAAAACCCTGTGTAGTGATCTCCCCAAATGAAATGAACCGTCATATTGCGACCGTTATTATAGCACCAATGACAACAGTCATTCGTAACTATCCAACCAGGGTTAATTGTGAATTTGAGGGCAAGAAGGGCCAAATCGTTCTAGATCAAATAAGAACAGTTGACAAGGCGAGATTAATCAGAAGATTAGGTAAATTAGAAACTGAGACGCAATCACAGGTGTTGGATGTGTTAAGTAAATTATTTGCACGCTAAAACAAGTAACCCCCTCTTTAGGCGTTTTATAAATTACTTCAGTGATATTAACATGACCGTCAAAACCGGTTTAGACCGAATTATCGATGAAAAATTTCAAATACTTCAAAATAAGCGTGTTGCTCTCCTTTGTAACCAGGCGTCCATCGCATCCGATTTAAGCCACGCCCTCGATCATTTCTATCAAGCTCATCAAGAAAAAATCTTTCAATTGCAGGCCATTATGGGCCCGCAACATGGTTTGTGGGGACACACCCAGGACAACATGATCGAATGGCAGGGATACACCGATCAACGCACCCGGATTCCGGTTTATTCCTTATACGGCGACCATCGCCAGCCAACGGCTGAGATGTTGCACAACCTGGATACACTGGTCATCGATCTACAGGATGTGGGGGCCAAGTATTATACCTTTATCTGGACCATGGCCTTATGTATGGAAGCATGTGCTGAACACGGGATTGAAGTGGTGGTTTTGGATAGACCCAATCCGCTGGGAGGCAACAAACTTGAAGGACCGTTCCGAAACGACAATTTTCAAAGCTTCGTTGGTTGGCATCCCCTGGCCATCCGTCATGGAATGACAATTGGTGAAATTGCGCAGTATTTTCAAAGTGAATTTTATCGGCAATGTGAATTGAATATCATACCAATGCAGGGTTGGCAACGAACCATGTATTTTGAAGACACCGGGCTTGCCTGGGCGATGCCGTCTCCTAACATGCCCTCTCCGCAAACGGCAATGGTTTATCCGGGGATGTGTTTACTGGAGGCGACCAATCTCTCCGAAGGTCGCGGAACGACCCGACCATTTGAAATTTTCGGTGCAGCCTTTCTGGATGGATGGCAACTGGCAGCGAGATTGACTCAGCTAAATTTGCCTGGTGTTCACTTTCGACCTTTACAATTTCAACCAACTTTTCACAAATTCAAAGGAGAGGTGTGCGAGGGATGCTTCATTCATGTGACGGATTCCGATGGGTTTAAACCATTTTTAACCGGCATCGCGATTCTCCGTGAAATCCAGGGGTTATATCCTGATCAGTTTCATTGGAAGCAGCCGCCATACGAATATGAGTATGAAAAGATGCCCTTCGATATTCTGGTTGGCAACGATTGGCTGCGTCGAATGATTGAAGCTACAGAGCCCTTGGCGGAGATGGAAACCCGCTGGGAAAAGGAGACAATGGAGTTTGCTGACATACGAAGGGATTTTCTGTTATATCAATAGATATTGAGACCTCACTAACAAATGCAGCCAAATTGAGATAGAAACCGTTCCCCCCGGCTCACCCCATTGCAGATTGACTAAAAACACCGCAATCCTGACATTCCCGCCTGACTGCCAATGCAAGCCAGGCAGGCATGTTTTTGCCACAGGCACCACTTTGTGGAAGCGGGAATCTATCACATTCCGTCTCTGGATTCCCGATAAATGCGTTCGGCAATGACAATCTGCTACAGCGTGAGTAACAGGATGAAACGAGAGAATAGTCACTAAATGGGAACCTCTTGACAAACCGGGAATTGTATTTTATTATTTATAGTGTAAGTCAGCATACTGAACTTATCGTAAAAAATTGCGTTACTATTTATTTCAAATTGTATTTGTTAAGAACTGGATTATGAAAGCAATCATCGAGAAATATTTCAAGTCAGCAAAAATTTGCGTGAATGCTGAAAAAGCAGGTGGTGAAGCATGCTGTTGCATGTGTTGTTGCTGTATGTGTTGCATGCAGCATGATAGCGGAGGTATTTCTCGATGAAGCGGCATCTCGGATAAATAACTTAGGAATTCGTTTTAAAGTCAAAACCCTTTTTCCGCTGTCATCGGGAAAAGGGTTTTTTAATTCATAGAAAAACTTGAGGGGAACATGATTTTAACTCAAGCAATTTCCGGGAAACTACAGAAACGGTTGGATCAACTAAAACCATTTTTTGCAAATACACCATTGTATCCGATTACGCGATTGCATGAAAATTCGCAGGTGAAGATTTTTGCCAAACTGGAATGGCAGCAACTGGGCGGAAGTGTAAAGAGCCGTCCCGCTTTTAACATCATTCAATCGGCCATCAGAAGCGGACTGATCGATGAAGACCGGCATTTGCTGGATGCCACCAGCGGCAATACCGGAATCGCCTACGCCATCATTGGCGCCAAGCTGGGAGTTCCGGTCACGTTGTGTTTACCGGAGAACGCTTCCGAGGAGCGGAAAACTCTCTTACACGGGCTTGGGGCAAACTTAATTTTCACCTCAAAGTTTGACTCAACTGACGGCGCCCAGGATAAAGCCAGAGAGTTGGTCGCTGTTGATCCGGATCGATATCTCTACGCCGATCAATACAATAACGATGAAAACTGGAAAGCCCATTATCATGGAACCGGCGTCGAGGTTTACCGACAAGCGCAGGGAAAGATGACCCACTTTGTTGCTGGTCTGGGCACGACCGGCACGTTTGTGGGCACCGGACGACGATTGAAAAAACTGAGTCCCGACATAAAACTAATAGCCCTACAACCGGATACCGCTCTGCATGGGATGGAAGGGTGGAAACACCTGGAATCCGCCCGGGTACCGGGCATTTACGATCCCACGCTTGCCGATGCACAATTGTTCATCGAGACATTTGAAGCTTATGAGTTAATCAAGAAAGCGGCTCGCTTGGAAGGGCTGCTGCTCAGTCCGTCCTCTGCGGCCAATCTGGCCGGGGCTATAAAAGTCAGTGAGCGGCTTGAGAAAGGCGTCATCGTGACCGTTTTTCCTGATAATGCGGAGAAATACAGGGAGGTTATACAGAAGGTATTGAACGAGATATAGAGTAGCTAAAATATAGTTGCATCGACACGGTCGATGCACTTCATAATAAAGGAGAAAAATGCGAAGTACAACGATTTCAAAACAGGCGCAAGAGATCATTTACCAACATGCAAAATCTGCTTATCCCGACGAATGCTGTGGATTTCTGTTCGGTGTGGATGGTCAGAAGCGGACTATTGAGCAAGCGGTAGAGACATTAAATAGCAAGGAAGGGGATAAACGGCGTCGTTTCGAAATATCAGCAGAGGATTACATGAAAGCGGAGCGATATGCACTGCAACACGATACAACCTTACTTGGCGTATATCACTCGCACCCCGAGCATCTGGCGCAGCCGTCCAAACACGATCTTAGGCAGGCTTTACCCTTTTTTTCCTACATCATTGTTTCGGTGAAAGGACGGCAAATTGAGGAAATGACTTCCTGGTATTTGAATGATAGTGGCAAATTTGAGGAAGAGGAATTAAAAAAATTTAGACAGGATTCACCCTGTGGAATATAGCAAGCTATTCCCCGGGGTAAACAAGATGAACCGGATGATGATTAAAAATATATTCTATAATAATCTTGTTCATCATACGAATCCTGTCAAATAATCTATACTGAGTTTATCAACAGTTTTATGAATTGAAGAAAAAAACTAAAAAGCAAAATAGATAAGGAGCAAAACAATGGCAAAGGTCATTATTCCGACACCATTGAGAAAATACACTGAAAATCAATCGACGATTGAAGCAAACGGGTCCACGGTGGGTGAAGCGCTTCGGGAACTGGTACAAACCTATCCGGAGCTTCAACAACAATTACAAAATGGTAGTGGACAACTCCGATCCTACATTAATATATTTGTGGGGGAAGAGAGTATTCAATCATTGAACAAAGAAGAGACCGCAGTGGATAAGGATACCATCATCAGCATCGTCCCGGCTATTGCAGGCGGAATTGGTGCTACGATAATGTAAACATTAATTGACTCGGATTCTTTTTGGACGGGATAAACAATATTAATGCATCCTGTTTATCCGGCTCCATGGGAGTGCCTACGGTATGAATCCCGTCTACAATTTAAAACTGTGTGATATACAGGATCACAGAGTAAGTATTAACAGCGAATATAAAATAAACGAGGGATAAAATGAGTTGGCAAAATATAGATTTTAGTAAAGAAGAACTGGCGAGGTATAATCGCCATATCATCATTCCCGATTTTGGGACAGAGGGACAGAAGAAGTTGAAAGCAGCCAAAGTGCTGGTCGTCGGCAGCGGCGGACTGGGCAGTCCGTTGTTGCTCTATCTGGGCGCCGCCGGAGTGGGAACTATCGGTATCGTTGATTTCGACCGGGTGGATGCCAGCAATCTGCAACGCCAGGTACTATTCGATGACCGCGACATCGGCAAGCTAAAAGTGGAGGCAGCCCGGGAGCGCATCAAGGCACTCAATCCCTACATCAAGGTGATTACGCACAACACCCAGTTAACCTCGGACAATGCTCTGAAGATTATCCGGGACTACGACCTCGTAGCAGATGGTACCGATAACTTCCCCACCCGGTATCTGGTCAATGACGCCTGCGTGTTACTGGATAAACCCAATGTTTACGCCTCCATATTTCAATTTGAGGGCCAGGTGTCGGTCTTTAATCTGAAGTATGCGGATGGTACTCCTGGTCCGAATTATCGCTGCCTCTACCCGGAGCCGCCCCCGCCCGGGCTGGTGCCGAGCTGCGCCGAAGGCGGCGTGCTGGGAGTGTTGCCCGGGATCGTGGGCTCCATCCAGGCCAACGAGGTGATTAAAGTGGTAACCGGTATGGGGGAACCGCTTTTCGGACGCCTGTTCATCTTCGATGCCCTGTCGTTTGAAACGCGCACCTTAAAATTTAAACACGATCCCAATAATCCGCTGAACGGTGAAAATCCAACCATCAACGAACTGATTGATTACGAAGAATTTTGCGGGGTGACCAACGGTCATGCGGAAGAGGAAACCCTCAAAGAAATCACCGTGCAGGAACTGAAGCGAAAGCTGGAAAACAATGAAGATTTTCAATTGATTGATGTACGGGAACCGTTTGAATACGAGATTGCCAATCTGGGCGGTGAGTTAATTCCGCTGGGAGAACTCAATACAAAACTGGATAAAGTTGCCACCGATAAGGAGGTGATCGTTCATTGCCGAACCGACGGCCGCAGCCGACGCGCCGTTCAGGAACTGAAGTCCAAACTGAAATCGGACAATTTTTACGTCCTAAAAGGCGGGGTCATTGCCTACGCGGATGAAATCGATCCCAAGTTGCAGAAGTATTGAGTGGGGCAGGATCTACTGTTCTAAATCCCTTTACCCGCATTAGGGCTTCATGATCAAATATCTTGACTTTTCTGAGTTGCGTGCATAATATCTATTATGACTTGAAGAGCGAGGCAAAGATGTCTGATACTACAGAAAAAATTGTAGCTCAGGCTCTGCAATTACCACCGATTGAACGTGCTGAGCTAATAGAGGAGTTGCTATCAAGCTTTGAGTTTCCTTCAAGAAGATCGATTGATAAGTTGTGGGCAAAGGAAGTTGAAGACCGTATCGACGCATACGAAAGAGGGCACCTTGGTGCAACTCCCGCTAAAGAAGTGTTTGACAAAATTAGCAGGAAATAACTCCTGAGAAAGTCGAATTCCTTTCAATAGCCGAACTTGAATTTGCAGCAGAAGTAAAACGAACTTTGGAAAGGCTAGTTCAATATCCAGAAGCGTGGTCAAAACTATCAAAACGTACACGACGATGCAGGACTAAGAGATTTCCATAGGCTCTGATATACCAAATACGTTCGGATCAAATCCTTGTTGTTGCGGTCATGCATCTCCAGCGAGATCTTGACACCTGGAAATAGCGTATTGATAATCCTTAACCGCTCTATTTATTGACTTGTAAGATAGATTTTGTTAATCATCCTCGCCCTCCTAAAGACTCCAAAGTCATTCCATATTTTTGCCAATATTCTCAAGTATTTTATTTTAAAAGCAGAATGCCTTAATTTTCTTAACATTTCTCTGGACATAAACATCGATAGCTTCTAATATATGACCGAAATGAGAGATCAGTTTTGATAGCAGATGGATTAGCTTATGACCTTGAGACAACATCGGCAGCATGGGTTAGAGAAGACAGTTGCTTATTTGAATGAACGGATCAAAACCTTAGACGCTCTGGGCAATCGCTATGCCTGGTACCGGCTGATTACCTTCCTGGTGGGATTTGGGGTGGGGATTCCCCTCTACTGGGTCAGTGAATTCGCCTTTTGGGTGATTATCATCAGCACTATCATCCTGTTTAATATCGTCGCTTACCAGCATCGGCGGGTCGAGAGCAGCCACAAAAAGCACCAAATCTGGCTGGATATCAAATCAACCCAACTGGCGCGCATGCGCCTGGATTGGGACAGCATCCCTCAGACTTCCTTCCGAAGCGACAATTTCGATCATCCCTTTGAAGCTGATCTGGATATCACCGGCAAGAAATCGATTCATCAACTGATTAACCTTGCCATCTCCCATGAAGGTGGTGAATTACTACGCAATTGGCTGTTGCAACAATCACCGGACTTAGCTGATATTCAACAGCGGCAGCCTGTGGTCAAGGAACTTTCGGCCCTGTCCGGATTTCGGGATAAACTACTGCTCAATTTTAAATGGGTTTCCGAAGAACAACTGGAAGGCAAGAAGCTTTTGGACTGGCTTAAGCAACCGAGTGCTTCGTCGGCACTAAAATGGGTATTACCCCTCTCAACGGTTTTGGCGATTGTCAACATTGGTCTGTTTATTCTGTATTGGGTGATTCAATTATCGCCTTTCTGGGTGATCACACTCAGTATTTATGTCATCATTTTTTTCATGAATCAGGGCATCACCAAACACTTATTTAAGAATGCCACGTTGTTGGATGAAGAGTTTGGCAAGATTAAAGCCATTATCAAATTCCTGGAAACATATCCCTATCACAAGAGTTCGCATTTGGCAGGAAAATGCCATCCATTTTGGGAGGCGACCCAAAGCCCATCCCGGTATTTGAAGCGCATGAAACGAATTGTAGCCGCCATTGGATTTCGCGGAAATCCCTTGGTCTGGTTGCTCATCAATTTAATCGGGCCATACGATTTCTTCCTGGCCCGTTCTTTAAATCGCTATAAGTCTGCCTTAAAAGACCGACTCCCACAATGGATACACACCTGGACGGAACTGGAAGCATTAATTTCTCTGGCCAACATGGCCTGGTTGAATCCACAATACTCCTTCCCGCAGGTTTATGCAAACAAGCAATCCCCATCCGATGCAATACTTAGCGCCAAACAACTGGAGCATCCGCTGATACCGGTCGAAGAGAAAGTCTGTAATGATTTTCAATTAAATCAGCTGGGGGAAATCGTGATCGTCACCGGATCGAATATGGCCGGTAAGAGCACTTTCCTGAAGAGCATCGGGATAAATTTGGCTCTGGCCTATGTTGGCGGGCCGGTGGATGCTCGATTGCTGCAAACTTCCTTGTTTCGATTGTATACCAGTATCAAAGTCAGCGATTCGATTACGGAGGGATTTTCTTATTTTTATGCGGAGGTGCGACGTCTGAAAGGATTGCTTAATGCATTGCAGGCAGAAGCGGACACGCCCCTGTTCTTTTTGATCGATGAAATTTTCCGGGGCACCAATAATCGGGAACGATTTATCGGTAGCCGCGCTTACATCCGGGAGTTGGCTGATAAAAACGGGGTGGGTATCATTGCGACACATGACCTGGAACTCACCCATCTTGCCAAACAAATTGACTCGGTTTCCAACTATCATTTTCGGGAAGATGTTGTGGACGGGAAGATGGCGTTTGACTATCGCTTACGTTCCGGCCCCTGTCCTACCACCAATGCATTGGTGATCATGGAAATGGAAGGCCTGCCAATTGACGGTGGAGAGTAACTACTCTTTTTGTTTAACAATTTATGGTTTTCAATTCACTGCAACTTCTGACTTAACGCGGAGGCGCGGAGGACGCGGAGCCTCTGCGTTAAAAATGAATCTCGAACCAACCTCTAAAAAAAATCGTTAGTCAACATAAAGTTTGCCTTCACTAACCAGCGCACAGGTGCCACCGATCCAGGTATCCTGCACTTTGCCGTTCTTCTTTTCCGCACGGGCTTCTAAAACGCTCGGACGTCCCATTTCCACTCCCTGGGCGATCCGCCAATTAAAGCTGCCGGTAGGTGCCGCGTTGTAGTGGCTGAGCAATCCGGCCAGGGCGCAATTGGCGCTGCCGGTGGCAGGGTCTTCCGGTACGCCATCCAAAGGGGCAAACATTCGTGCCCTGATATCAAATTCGTCCTTAGAATGAAGGTAGAGGTGGATGTCAGGAGTTATCCCTTCGGCAACCAGAGCTTCCAGGCCGTTCACATTTGTTCGGGCGCGTTGCAGTGCGGAGCGATCCTTTAGCTCCGCGATAATAAATGGCAGACCGACCGAAGCCACCTGAGGCAAATGGGTGTCGATAACAATATCGTCCTCCGCAAGGGATACGGCCGATGCGACAGTTTGGGCCGGAATACTCTTTCCCAACGAAATTTTTTCCGGTGCTTTCAATTCACACCAGAGCCCCTTCCCTTCCGATTGTTGGATGGTGATTGGCACCAGTCCTGCTTTTTCTTCGAAGGTGACTTTAATTTCTGCCTCGATCGGTCCTAATTCTCCGATGGTTGCCAAAACAAAAGCCGTCCCGATGTTGGGATGCCCGGCAAAGGGTACTTCATTAGCTGGGGTGAATATGCGAACCTTGCGGGTATGCCCAAATTCCGGAGGGAAAACAAAAGTACTTTCGGAAAAATTGAACTCCCTGGCGATCTGTTGCATTTGCTCATCAGAAAGACCACTGGCTCCGGGCAACACCGCCAGTTGATTTCCACCAAAACGCCGATCGGTAAATACATCACATATGTAGAATCGATATTTCATGGATTTGGCCTTTGGGTTAATTTTGAGCTACAAATTGGCAGAGCTAATCTGAGGATTCGTTGACTATATTGGAAAGCATCCATTTTACCGGATGCAATTGCTATAACAAACTTGTATTTCTCCGCCTGTGTTGCTTTTATATCCTTACCTGAATTTAATAACAGTAACCGGTAGGCAAGATAGCCTGTTCTTTTATTCCCATCAATAAACGGATGGTTGGTGATGATACTCTGAAGCAGGGCACAAGCTTTCTCTTCGGGAGTTGGATACAACTCATTTCCTTCGAAAGTTTGAAAGGGGCGGGAAATTGCTGATTGAAGTAAGTTTTCATCCCTTATCTCGTCTGATCCCCCATATTGTTTAACGGCAATTTTGTGGAGTATCAGTATCTCTTCCCTGGTAATCATTCCGCAAGCTTCTCTAAAAGCTCATCGTCTTCATGAAGAATTCTTTTTAAATTCGTTTCGTTCAAAAATGGCGTAGGTGTGATTCCTCTTTTTTCATAGATATATGTCAGTAACTCTTCAATCGCCTCGTCCGGTAATTCATCCACTATTTTTATTATTGTATTATCAAGATATTTTGTTGTCATTGTGATAACCTCTCTTGTGATTTTCATACTCAGGAAATTCAACATAANNTATAAAAGATTTATTTCAAATTATTAACTACTCGATGGACACCTTTGCGTAACACTTCAACATGAAAGTTGATGATTAAGCCCAAATGCTTATCACTTAATCTCAAATAAGATAATAGTTGGGGTTTGTCTATCGGTGACAACTTTTCTTTGGCTTTCAGATCAACGATTACTTTTTCTTCTACCAATAAGTCTAAACGAAGGTCTGTACCAAGTTTTATTCCTTTATAGGGAATTAGGACACTTAATTGTCGTTTAAATTTTATTCCTCCAAGATACAACTCGTGACATAATGCCTATTCATAAACAGATTCCAAAAGCCCCGGTCCTAAAATTCGATGAACCTCTATAGCAGCCCCGATTATTTTCTCGGATATGTCGTTTTCATGCATAACTTATCTTCTTTGTTATAAATTGGCGTTTAGCCAACCAGCTTTTTCATCCAAAGTTTGCCGTACTGACCTTGAAGTTAGTATTGAGGCTAGCAATTACAGTTTTTTCTATTTATTGCGTTTTCTTTTTTTAACGCAGAGGCGCGGAGGTCG
>JABAHQ010005331.1_pt1 | contig 28952 bp, 24 predicted proteins | sample 7062091 | NCBI WGS metagenome assembly JABAHQ01 (sample SAMN14534359, study PRJNA622989) | marine sediment metagenome | biome: marine biome [ENVO:00000428]; feature: marine pelagic biome [ENVO:01000023]; material: deep marine sediment [ENVO:00002113] | place: India: Gulf of Kutch | collected...
GAATTTGTAGTTGCCTCATTCATGAGGCTCCTTTCAACACCGCCCGATGAATCGGGCAACTACAGAAACAAGGATGGAATCATCAACCACCCCCAGCCCCTCCTTTGGAAGGAGGGGAGGTAAATCCCCCCGGCCCCCTTCAAGAAGGGGGAGGTGGCTTGCGCCACGAGCAAATTTAAAATCCTCGATTGCGCCCAGGGATCATCGTTAACAATTTAACCGTCAGCAATTTGCCTCCCTTGCTAGAGGGTTAGTTGAGGTGGCGGACGGACGGGCGGCGGGTGCCGGTGGTTTTGCGGGATTTCGCGGATTTCTTTTTCGCGGTGGTTTTCGGTTTCTTCAGCTTGAATTTCTTTTTGAAGCTGTGTTCCATCACTTCATCCATGGTCTGCACGGGAATGAAGACGATGGCCTGCCGCACGTTTTCCGGTATCTCCGGGATGTCCTTTTCGTTGTCCTTGGGGATGAGGATGGTCTCGATGTTCATCCGGTGCGCGGCCAGGGCCTTTTCCTTCAGCCCGCCGATGGACAGCACCTTGCCGGTGAGGGTGACTTCGCCGGTCATGGTGACATCGGTCCGCACCGGGTTCTTGGTCAGCGCGGAGATCAAGGCGACGGCGATGGTGATGCCCGCCGAGGGGCCGTCTTTCGGGATGGCGCCTTCGGGGATGTGCACGTGCAGGTCCACCTTCTGATAAAAGTTTTCCGGCAGGCCGAATTCCGCCGACCGCCGCCGCACGTAACTGAGCGCGGCCTGCGCCGACTCCTTCATCACCTCGCCCAGTTTGCCGGTGAGCGATATCTTGCCGGTGCCGGGCGCGGTGACCACTTCGATGTTCAGCAACTCGCCGCCGAACTCCGTCCACGCCAGCCCGGTGGCCACGCCCACTTCGCTGTCCTTGCGCTCGATGTCCTTGGTGAACTTGCGCACGCCGAGATACTTGTCCAGCGTCTTCGGTTTGAGGCCGAAGGCGGTTTTCTTTTCGCCTTCCACCACCTTGCGCGCGACCTTGCGGCAGACGGTGCCGATTTCCCGCTCCAGACTGCGCACGCCCGCCTCGCGGGTGTAATCCTGAATAATGTGGCGCAGGACATCGCTCCCGAATTTGAGATGGCGCCGCGTCAGGCCGTGTTCCTTCAGTTTTTTGGGAACCAGAAACTGTTCCGCGATGGACAGCTTTTCCTCTTCCGTGTAACCGGGCAGGCGGATGATCTCCATGCGGTCCTGCAGCGGCTGCGGGATGGTGTGCAGAACGTTGGCGGTGCAGATGAACAGCACCTGCGACAGATCGTAATCCACTTCCAGAAAATGATCGTTGAAGGTGATGTTCTGTTCCGGGTCGAGCACCTCCAAAAGAGCGGAAGACGGATCGCCGCGGAAGTCCATGCTCATCTTGTCCACCTCGTCGAGCAGGAACACGGGGTTGCGCGAGCCGGCCTTTTTCATCCCCTGGATGATCTTGCCGGGCAGGGCGCCGATGTAGGTGCGCCGGTGACCGCGGATCTCCGCTTCGTCGCGCACGCCGCCGAGCGAGATGCGCACGAACTTGCGTCCCGTGGCGCGGGCGATGGATTTGCCCAGCGAGGTTTTGCCGACGCCGGGCGGGCCCACCAGACAGAGGATGGGACCTTTCATGTTTTTCACCAGCTTCATCACCGCCAGGTGTTCGACGATGCGCTCCTTGACTTTTTCCAGGCCGAAATGGTCGTCGTCCAGCACTTTCTGCGCCTGCTTGAGGTTGATCTTTTCCGTGGCGGGTTTTTTCTTCCAGGGCAGATCGACCAGCCAGTCGATGTAATTGCGGACCACTGTGGCCTCGGCGGACATGGGTTGCATGGCCTCCAGCCGGCGCAGTTCCTTGTGCGCTTTTTCCTTCACGTCCTTGGGCATCTTGGCCTTCTTGATTTTCGCTTCCAGTTCGTCGAGGTCGGACTTGAATTCGTCGCGTTTGCCCAGCTCCTTCTGGATGGCCTTCATCTGCTCGTTGAGGTAAAACTCCTTCTGGCTGCGCTCCATCTGCTTGCGCACGCGGCCGTGCACCCGTTTCTCGATCTTGAGAATTTCCATTTCGGATTTCAGGGTGGTGAGCAGCTTGTTGAGCCGGTCTTCGGGATTGAACGTGTCGAGCAGGTCCTGCTTTTCACTGGTCTGGAACACCATGTAGGAAGCGATGACGTCGGCGAAGCGGTGAGGCTCGGTGATGTTGGAGATGGCCGACATGGCTTCCAGCGGAATTTTCTGATTGAGCTTGGCGTACTGTTCGAACTGGCTCTCGATACTGCGCATGAGTGCCTTGAGCTCCGGCGTGACCTGGCCGTTTTCTTCGATGCGGGCGATTTCCACTTCATAGAAATCCGGGTTGTCCTCAAACCCGATGATCCGTCCGCGCTGCATGCCCTCGACCAGCACCTTCATGGTGCCGTCGGTGAGTTTCAGAATCTGCAGGATGTTGGCCAGGGTCCCGGTTTCATAAATGTCGCCGGGTTGGGGCTCGTTGGTGTTGGGGTGGCGTTGCGCGGCGAGGAAGATATTCTTCTGATCCGCCATGGCTTTTTCCAGCGCGTGAACGGACTTCTCCCGTCCGACAAACAGAGGAATGACCATATATGGGAATACCACGATGTCCCGAAGCGGGACCAGGGGAAGTACCAGCCGTTCTGCGCTCATACTCAGCTCGCTTGTTTCTGATTCTGATAAACCACCAGAGGCTGTTCGCGCTTGTTGATCACCTCTTCGCTGATCACCACTTCTTCGACATCCTCACGGGAAGGCAGATCGTACATGATATCGAGCATGATATCTTCCAGGATGGACCGCAAACCGCGGGCGCCGGTTTTGCGTTTGTAGGCTTTTTCCGCAACCGCGCGAACGGCACCGTCGGTAAATTTCAGTTTGACGTTTTCGAAATCGAACAGCTTCTTGTACTGCTTGACCAGAGCATTCTTCGGTTCGGTCAGCACTTTCATCAACCCTTCCACCTCCAGTTCATTGAGGGTGGCGGTAATGGACAGCCGGCCGACGAACTCTGGGATCAATCCGTATTTGAGCAGGTCTTCCGGCTCCACCTGCTCCAGAATCTCCGACATGCTGCGCGAATCCTGGGACACCAGTTCCTGCCCGAACCCGAGGGTTTTCTTGCCGATGCGGTTGCGGATGATCTTGTCGAGGCCGACAAACGCGCCGCCGCAGACGAACAGGATATTGGTGGTGTTGACCTGCAGAAATTCCTGGTGCGGATGTTTTCGGCCGCCCTGCGGAGGCACGCTGGCCTGGGTGCCTTCGATGATTTTCAGCAGAGCCTGTTGCACCCCTTCACCGGAGACATCCCGCGTGATGGACGGGTTGTCCGACTTGCGGCTGATCTTGTCCACCTCGTCGATATAAATAATACCGCGCTCCGCTTTTTCGACATCATAATCCGAGGCCTGCAGAAGTTTCAGGATAATGTTCTCGACATCCTCACCGACGTAACCCGCTTCGGTCAGCGTGGTGGCATCGACAATCGTAAACGGCACGTCGAGGATTTTCGCCAGCGTCTGCGCCATCAGGGTTTTACCGGAACCGGTGGGTCCAATCAGCAGGACATTGCTCTTCTGAAGTTCCACGTCTTCCAGTTCCGCGCCGGAATCCACCCGTTTGAAATGGTTGTGAACGGCAACTGAAAGGATCTTCTTGCAACGTTCCTGGCTGATAATGTACTGGTCCAGGTGCTGGAAAATTTCCTTGGGCTTGAGCAGGTGCTTGAAGTCCTCGCTTTTCTCCTGCGCCCACTCCTCCACCATGATCTCGTTGCACAGTTCGATGCACTCATCACAGATGTAAACGGTGGGTCCCGCGATCAGTTTCTTGACCTCCTCCTGGCTTTTCCCGCAGAAGGAACAACGGTAATTTCCGGAAGTGGAACTTTTCTTGGCCATTCTCAAACCTCCAATGACCGGGGAATCAACCCCCCGGCTGCCGGCAAGGGTTTACTTTTTATCTTTCTTGTCGGGTTTAACTTCCCGGCGATTGGCGATGACGTTGTCGATCAAGCCGTACGCTTTCGCCTGTTCGCCGTCCATGAAGTTATCCCGCTCGGTATCCCGGCTTACCGTTTCTTTGGTCTGGCCGGTATGCCTGGAGAGAATTTCCTCCAGCTGTTTTCGCACCTTGAGAACTTCCTCGGCGTGAATTTTAATATCCGTACTCTGCCCCTGGTAACCTCCCGAGGGCTGATGAATCATGATCCTTGAATTCGGCAGCGCAAACCGTTTGCCCTTGGTACCGGCGGCCAGCAACAACGCCCCCATACTGGCGGCCTGGCCCAGGCAGATGGTCTGCACATCCGGCTTGATATACTGCATAGTATCATAAATCGCCAATCCAGAAGACACATGTCCGCCGGGGCTGTTGATATAAAGGTAAATATCCTGATCCGGTTCGTCGGATTCCAGGAATAACAGCTGGGCGATAATCAGGTTGGCCATGTGGTCTTCCACCTGCTGGCCGATGAAAATAATCCGGTCCTTCAGCAGGCGGGAATAGATATCGTACGACCGTTCGCCACGGCTGGTTTGTTCCACGACAATGGGAACCAGTTGATTGGTCAGGGTGTTATAAATTTCGCTTCTGTTCATATACGTATATTCACTTTCAATTTAGGATTGCAGATTGGGGTTGGACCTGTTTTTAAACAATCTTCCCCCTCAGGCCGGGAGAAGAAGGCCGGTGGACCGCTTCGGCCGGAATTACGATATCTCCTTTAATTATCAGATGTTAACTCACTTCTGTCAACCATTTCTTCGGTCACTTTCACCTGATCGATCACCTGATCGAGAGTTCTTTCCCGCCGCATCCGGGAATGCAGACGGAGCAGGGCGCCGGACTCGGCCCATTCCTTTTTCAGTTTTTTCAGGTCGCCGCCCAGCAACTGGGCGAACGCTTTCAACTCCTTATTGAGGTCCTCCTCCGAAACCTCGACGCCCAGGTCGTCCGACAACTGGCCGATCACCAGTTCCTGCTGGATCAGTTTGACCGCGTTTTCCCGGTGTTTTTTCTCGTCCTCGGAGGTCACCGTTTCCACCGTCCGGGCTTCACCCCCGGCCGCTTCGCCCTGGTTTTTATTTTCCTTGTTGACCAGGAAGGCGATCTGCTCCTTCACCAGCTTTTCCGGAACATCGATAGGATTGGCCGCGCCCAGTTGTTGCTCCAGGTCGGCGCGAACCCTCTTTTTAGCTTCCTTCCGTTCATAATCCATCAAACTGCTTTGAATGCCCTCACGCATTTCCTGCAGGTTGTTGTAGGTTTTCTGCGGGTCGGCGGTCTGGGCGAACTCGTCGTTCACCTCCGGAAGCTCCTTGATCTGAATCCCCTTCAAGGCAACCTTGAAACTCACTTCCTTGCCGGCGAGGGCGGGGTTGGGATGATCTTTCGGCAGAGGCAACTGGAATGTCCGCTCCTCGCCCAATTCCATACCGGTGACTTGTTCATCAAAGCCGTCGATCAGGTTTTTGCCGCCGATCTGGATGACAAAATCCTGGGCCGCCCCGGACTCGATGGGTTGGCCATCGGCGGAGCTTTCGAAATCGATTTTAATGAGGTCGCCCTCCTGCGTCGACCGGTCGGTCACCTGGACGGATTGAGCCTTCTGCTCGCGGTAGGTCTGGACCACCTTGTCGATATCCTCATCGGTCACCTGCGCGATCTTCAGGTGGACCTCCAAGCCCTTGTAATCATTGATCTGAATAGGCGGAAGCACCTCCACGTTGGCGGTCACGCTGATATCCGTTCCCTCTTCGGCGTTGATTTCGACAATGGAGGGGTCCCCGAGAGCCTTCAAATGATTGTCGCGAATCCCCTGGTTGATGCTGTCCGAAACCAGCTGGGTCAGCACTTCCTGTTTGACCTGCGGGCCGAAACGTTTGGCGAGGATGGACGCCGGTACCTTGCCGGGGCGGAAACCGGGCACCTTGACCTCCCGGCCCAGCTTCTGATAGTAGGCTTTGATTTTAGTCTGAAAATCGTCGAGCGGAATTTCTATTTTCAGCTTGCGGTTACAGGAATCGATTTCCTCGACTTCACATTTCATAAATTGTTGATTGAATAGGGGTTACCTGCCATGCGAAGGGGGGGATTCGAACCCCCACGGTTGCCCACTGGATCCTAAATCCAGCGCGTCTGCCAGTTCCGCCACCCTCGCGTATCTGAAGCCATAGATTTAAACACCTTTTATAAGACCTGTCAAACAACTCATGGGTGGGATCCGCGTTATCGATTAAATAGGATTGCGAGAGCGGAAAGTCAAGCTTTCAAGAGAGCCCGGTCCCGCAAAAAAAGACGGTTCCTGAGTTTCCATATCACTCCCCCTTGACAAATTCGGTATTTCGAACTAAATTTCTTTAGACTGATTGGACATTCACCTCGTCGGAGCAACGACCGGGACGGCAAGCCGCTCCCCACCGGTACCCTTTCCTGAACCCCCGCTTGCCCCCTCTTCCACTGTCAGAAGGAGAATCGCCATGGGGTAACGCCGGACAAGTCCTCTAAAACCAAGACCACCTTTTGGGAAAAAATTAAAAAAGCCGGAACCATGCTCGGGAATATGTTTGAGCGATTTTTTAATTGGCTCAGAAACCGGTTGAAAGGTCCCTGGGAAGGCTTCAAAAACCTGCTTAAAACATTTAAACCGTTCCGTTTCAGCATCATCACCCTGCTCGCCATCCTCACCCTGTTCTGGTTCACACCGCCCGGAAAAGATCTGCTGTTAAGAATATCTCAATGGGAAGAAGGCTACCTTTGGCCTTCTTTTTCCAATTCGGACAATGGTTTCTGGCAAACCTTTTTCCGCAGCCAATTCTTTTTTTTATCCATGTTCTTTGCCTCCCTGCTGTTCTGGAGCTGGAGTATCTGGTATTGGTCGCGTGTCCTGATCCGTCACGAATTCTTAAATTTCCTTGAACAACTGGAACAGTTAAAGTCCAAAGATGAACAAGAAAGACCGGAAAATGCGCCAAAAAAGTTAGAGAAAGAAGAATTGGATAAAGTGCGAAGCTGGCTCAAATGTCGAAAATACTTTCCACTGGTACTGGCGAGCATCCCTTATTGCATCCTGGCTGTCGCTTTTCCGCTGGCGGCCTGGGATTACTTGAATTTCTCCTGTGATAAATTCACCCAAATTGAAGAACACATTCTCTATCTGACGCTGGTGAGTGTGGGTCTGGGATTGATTTTTGCGGCCTGGGTCCTTTGGTGGAATACTGTGGCTGGAAAAATAACCCTTTTCCCTTCCTATTTTCAATCCTATTTAAAAATGGAAGGGGATGAGAATTTGTTTGTCCATGATTACAAAAAGCAAAAGGAAAATCTTCAGAAAATCAGTGTGATTATCACCTTTACTTTGTCGATCAGCACCCTGATTTTTTTTGGAGTCATTATTAACCCGCAACTTGCGGGCTTCATCGGCACCATGTCCGTATTGTTTTTAGCGGCGGCCAGTTGGGTGGCTTTTGGGAGTTGGCTGATCAAATTGAATTCGGATTTTAAAGTTCCTATCATCTCTACTTTTATATTCCTGGCCCTCATCATCAGCCCCTTGGCGGACAATCATCAGATTCGCACCATCGACGACAGCGGTTTCACCCCGGCCCTGAAAAACCGGCCCACCGTGGAGGCATATTTTGATTCATGGTTGGCGGCCCGGCGGGACGTCTATGAGGGTACTTCTTTTAAACCGGTTTTTATTATCGCGGCGGAAGGCGGCGGCATCCGCGCCGCCTACTGGACGGCGAATCTGCTGGCCGCCTTCCAGGACGACCATCCGGAATTTGCCGACCATGTGTTCGCCCTCAGCGGTATCTCCGGCGGCAGTCTGGGCGCCGCGCTGTTCGTCAACCTGGTCAAACACGAGAAGAGTCTGGACTGCCCGGAAGGCCCGAAAAAATGGAAAATGAAAAAGCTTCGGAGGTGTGCCCATGCCATTTTGTCGGAAGACTTTCTGGCCCCCACGGTGGCCAGTATGCTGTATCCCGATCTGGTACAGAGAATCAACCCTTTTCCCTGGAAACTGCCCGACCGCGCCGAGGCGCTGGAAACCTCCTGGGAAAAAGCCTGGCGCCAACATGTTGACAATAACGAACAGCTTCAACAGTCTTTTTTAAAAATTTGGGAACCCGGTCCCGACCAGAGTGACAACCCCCGGTTTCCGTTGCCGGCTTTATTTTTAAACAGCACGTCGGTGGAACAGGGTAAACGCATCATCATCAGCAATGTCAAAATCACCGAAGAAGATTTTCCGGACGCTCTGGATCTGTATTCCATCATGTGCGCGGAAATGCCGGTCAGCACCGCTATCCATAATAGTGCGCGCTTCACTTACGTCAGCCCCGCCGGAACGATTGAAGAACCGGACATGGGAGTAGATTCCTGCCGGCAGTGGATGAATGAATCGCCGTCCACTGCGGAAAACGATTCCGAAAATCCTTCCCAAAAAAATAATTCGAACGGGATCTCGACGTCAAATAAGAACTTCGATAAAAAAAACTGGGGTCACCTGGTGGACGGCGGGTATTTTGAAAATTCCGGCACCACCACCGCCCATGATATTTTGTCCGCCATCCAAGATCAAATCCAGAAAAATGGACTGGTCCCGGTTGTGATTACCCTGATCAACGACCCCAAATTGGGCGACCCGGAAGAGCAAAATATCTACAAGGCCAACTCGGATTTGCTGATGACTGAAATTATTTCTCCCTTTAAAGCCTTACTGAAAACCCGTGACGGGAGGGGAAGTTATTCCAGAAACTCGATTAGAAATTACATAGAGGAGCTGCCAGCCGAATGTGAGGAGCTGCCAGCCGGATTTTATGTGCCATTGGCATTGAACGAGAAGCAAGGCGCCATCCCGCTGAGCTGGCTGTTGTCGGATAAAGTTAAAAACAATATACAATCACAAGTGGATGACCTTCTGCAGGGCTGGAATTTTCATTGATCGGGGAGAGGCGCCCCGTCCTGCTCAGATGGAATAGAAATTATGAATTTCCCGGACGGATTTTGCGGTCTGCGGGCACCAGGCGGGTTTGCGGGGGATAGTAGCCTTTGGGAACGGTGTAGTTGGGATACACCCAGCTCTCCTTACCCATCAGCACCGCCGGGGAAAGCACGGCGTTGCATCCGATCTCCGCATAATCTCCAATCACCGCGCCGAATTTGGATCGTCCGATCTCAATCTCCTCGCCTTCCACGACCATCTTCAAAGGCGGAAAGTGAATCTTTCGTTTGTTTTCCGGCGACCGGAATTCCAGGTTGGCCAGGCGCGTCCCGGCGCCCAGGTTGCAGTAACTGCCGAGGATGCTGTCGCCGATGTAATTGAAATGCCCGGCTTCGGTGTGGTTCATGAGGATGCTGTTCTTGATTTCCGTGTTGTGGCCCAGCACGCAATAATCCCCGATCAGAATATTGCCGCGCAGGTAGGCGCCCTGACGTATCTCGCAGGACTTGCCGATGTACGCCGGCCCCTTGACGATAGCGGACGGTTCCAGCACCGTCCCTTTATCCAGAAAAATATCCAGCGGGTCCAGGATCACCGGTTCCTCAATCTCCACCCATCGCCCGGCGTAAACCGCCGGCTCACTGCAACGGGAGAGCTTGTCGTTGCGGGAAAACATCAGACCGTCGAGCGAGGTCACCCGTTGCACGTCCAGCAGATTATCCACCGCCTCGGCGACGGCGAATTCCAGCGCCGCCAGCGGTTGCCAGGGCGTTTCGATGCCCTCAAACAATTCGTGATGGGTGAATGCCTGGAGATGATCGTAAAAATTTTTCAGATCCATGAGGTTTCCTGAAACCGGAAGAAGGTTTGCCGGCGGGAATTATTCCGCCTTCGGCCGACTGTTAATATACCACGTTCCCAGGGGGGTCAGCCGCCATCCGCGGGGGCTGAGCCGAATCAGCTTCTGTTTCGCCATTTCCGCCAGCACCCGTTGCGCGGTGGAATCTTTAAGGCTCCCTTCCGGCAGGGGCCGGGCGGCGACTTGACGCAACAGGTCCGCTTCCACCCGGTAATGCGGGCTGGTCCGGTTTTTAAGCGTCTCGAACAGGATGCGCACCGTCCGGTCACCGATAGCCCGCAGGGCGGCGGCGTCTTTTTTGGCGCCCCGCAGGTTCACGCTGATCTTGTTCTCGGTACCGGAATTGCGGACAAACACCCCCGCCTTCGACCCGCCCTGGGATTCCAGCGAGACATACAGCATATCGGGATCCTCCCCGAACGGCACCACCCGGCACCGGTACCCACGCTGTCGCCCCTCCCGGGCGAGACACCGGCGCACCCGGTTCCAGACAGCCGACCCGTTGCCGAATTTTTCCTGATGAATGTAATAGGCGTACAACGTACCCTTGAATCCCGCCGGAAAAGGACGCTCCAATTGCGCGTAATATTTTTTGACCGGTTGGCCGCCGAGCAGGGTCTGGGTCGCGGAAAACGTGTTCAAGGCGCTTTTGAGTCCGTTGCCGCAAAACACGGGGATGGAGGAACCGTCCTGTCCGGTCATCCAACCGAGGGTGATATTGTGCCCGGTTTCCTCACTGCCCACGGCAAACGCCGGGAGTGAAGGTTCACCCAACGGGAACGGCTGTTTTGTTTCCAGCCGGGCCACCGCCGCATCCAGGGTTTGCAGGGCGGACAGGTGGAAAGCTCCCGCGGTTTGTAACTTTTTCAAACGTTTTCTCAAAGCGGCGGATTTCGTGCCCGGCAACTGCCGCAAACGGGCCTCGATCCCGGCCAGGGCGATGCGCAGCAGAATCCACTTGTCGCCCACCGGGGCCAGGCGGGCCCTCAACCCCAGCTTCTCCACCGCGGTGGCGGTATTGAGGTCGCTTTCCACCGTATTGAAATACGGGGTGCCGAGAAACCACCGGGGATATTGTCGCACCAGAAACCGGGCCTGCAGATAGGCCGTCTCGTCCCCGCTCAACACCAGCAGGCGGTCTTTCTGCGGATGATAATCCAAACGGTAAAAGCGGTCGCCGTCGGCATCGAACACCGCGCCGCACAGGCGGAGTTTTCCGGCGCGCAATTCTTTCTTCAATTTCAGCGACAGCTCGAACAGGCGGGCAATGGCCTGGTGGCGGGCGAAAACACCGGAACCTTTTTGGACCTGATCGCGGGTAATGAAAGGACAGCCTTCCAGGTCCGCCACCCCGCTGTTCAGGTTGACGTCACCGTTCAAGCGGTTGTTGACCTCGATCACGCGGCCGTATCCCATACGGCGGAAGATATCCGCCGCGATCCCCGTTAACGCCCCGCGTGCCGGGTCCACCACCAGAACAATATCCCTGAACGACAACCCTGCCGCCCAGGAATTGGCTGGATGCAACGAAAAGCGTTGAAACAAATCGAGCGCTTCCTGTCTTTTGTCGATGCGTTTGCCGGCAAGCGGTTGATGGCGAAGGGACCTGAGGCTCAGCAGGGTTTGGGTCAGCTCAATATCGTTCTGCGGCAGGAGTTTCATCCCCCGGCAGGAGAGAAAAATTTTAATCCCGTTTTGATCCCGGGGATTATGAGAAGCGGTCACCATAAACCCGCCGGCGGCTTTTCGATACTGCAGATACATTGGCACCAGCGGCGTCGGCACCACCCCCAGGACCAGGGCATCGGCTCCGGCTTTACGCAGGCCGCGGACCACCGCTCCGGTAAATTTTCCCGCCACGTCGCGGGGATCCCAGCCGACTACAAACGCATCCCCCCGCTTCGCCGCCTTTTGGCGGATCAGCGAAAGGACATGCGCGTAGGCATAACACTCCATGAACTGTTCGGTGATCACCCCCCGTTCCAGAAAGGCCCGAACCGGGGTCCAGCCCTTGAGGGAAGGGTGGGAAGACAGCATGACCTCGCGGCGAATGCCGTCGGTGCCCTGTATGCGGAATCGCTGAGTTTTGGAGGAGAGGGCCATGATTCCGGTTCAATGAATCAGAGAAAAGATTCGTTGGCGGGAAATCCGTAACCCGGGGATTGTAACATAAAAGACCCGGACGGATCATCCGTCCGGGCCCCGTCAGGCAGGTTGAACTGCCAGTTACGCAAAGGAAGTCACACAGTTGTTGGTGTTGGGTTCGCGAAGATGCTCCTGCTCCTGAATCCCTATTAATTTCTGCAGAATCCGTAGGTCCGGATAATCTGCTTGCTGAACGTCCCTTTGGTTGAATCCATATCCTGTTGCTGGGGGTTGCCCATGTGTTCACCGTCAATACCGGGTTCCCTTTCGGAAAACCCTTCTTCCGGATTTTCGATCATCGTGGGCTCGTCCAGAAGTTTTTCAATCAGTTTTTGGCCGTCCAGAATGTAATCATGCTGGCAGAGAAAATCCAGCATATCCATTTCCTTTAATATTTTCAGACAATTCCGAACATTGCTGGAATTGATAATGGCGCGGTTGATTTCCAGCCACAGGAACTCGGCCAGTTCCTTTTTGTTTCTCCCTTGGTGATCTCTCTCATTCATAATCCAGGTCCTCTCTCTTGATTTACCTTTTTGCCCCCTAACCAGAACCAGTGTAATTTACCGACATTACAGGAAGGTTATCGTTATGTTACAAAATTGAAACATTCTCAAAACTGAAACACTCAGAAAGCAGGTGTAAATCTATCCTGCAGACTGAAAACCCCTTTTAATCCAATGGCTAATGCATCGGTCCTTGAAAATATCGCCTTAATATTAAGGGATTAAATCCGAAGGGAAATATGGGTCTCCACAATTCTGACTAGTGGAATTTTTTCTTCAGCAGTTCCACGGGGCTTTCATATTTTTCGCAGGCGATGACAGCCTCGAGAGAATCTAATTTGAAACCGTTGTTCAAAGAAATTTCCCGGCTCAAAACAGATTCCGCGCCGCATTCGTTTCTCTCATGTATGCAAAAATCGCACATATTTAAAGTCTGCAGGTTTTTCTCCATGGTTCTGTATTTACGTTTCGACATGATTTTGAAAAAAATACAGTATCAGGTTAAGGGGCCAAACCGGGTTTGTAAATCCCAAAAACCGCTTGGGAACAGAAGTGACGAACGGCGCGCGAAGTGATTCGTTAATGATGGGTAATTCAATCTTTAAGCGGGAGTACGGAGTTGGGATATTTTATGATTCGCTTCATATTCCGCGTCCAGCACCGTCCTTCCGGCATACGGCGAGTCCTCGGGCACGATTTGCGACAAATGCGAGTAGGGGGCTTCTTCCAGCGGCAGGCTGTCCAGTTCCGCCAGTTCCGGAGCGATGGGGTCCCGCCGCAGGAGGGGCAGGGTCGCCGGGTCCAGGGTAAACATCCGGCCCGCCTGGGCGAGAGCTTCCAGCGGGGGGAGGCCGTCATCCAACCGCTGTTTGATCTCGTCCTCAATCTGGCGGACCCGTTCCATCAGCCGCGGGTGGGCGTAATCCGGTTTCGACAAAATCATAAATTCCAGGTGAGGCCAGTAGTTGTTGACGAAATCCTCGAAATCCACCTCCACCCCGTTGCTCAGGTGAATATCCCGGGCCTGGTGGGGGTCCCGCGCCAGTAATTCGTTATACACGTTGACAATGTTGTGGGTCGAATCATACAACACCGCATAATGATAACTGTTGCCTCGTTCATAGGACCGGAAGGAATCCATCGATTGAATCAAGCGCACCAGCAGGGCGTGCATGTCCTCCATGGACATGAACGAACCCGACCAGGGAAACCGTGTCCGGTACCATTCCGGAATATCGGCGGGATAATCCTCGCGGGTGGAATCGGCAGGTTTCTGGTAATCGTTATCGATATACGACAATATGTCGTCCAGTTCCTTATACGCCAGGTCCAACCCCGCGCGAACGATGGTGTAGGGAAACAGCTTGCGCTGATATACCATATATTCACGCAACGGAGGATGCTCGCTCTCGCGGCTGTGTTTATGATCCCGCTCACCGATATCTTTGGCAAAAATAAACATTATCTGATTTCCTGATCGATGTTCTTGAACATCTTGTTCACCTCGCTCGCCAGTTTGACGTAGGCGCGCAGAATATCGGTGGACGTAATGATGCCCACCAGCTTTTCTTTTTTCACCACCGGCAGACAGCCGATTTTACGTTTGGCCATGATGGCGGCGGCATCGGCGGCCTGTTCGTCCGGCCCGATGGTGGTGACTCCGCGGTGCATGATGGTCCGCACTCGCCGGGCATGGACCACAAACCGGGTTCCGTCTTTCTCATTGGTCACAACTTTCTTCCGGGGTCCCATGATTTTTTTCAGATCCCGGTCGGAAAGCACGCCCACCACCTTGCCTTTTTCCACCACCGGCAGATGCCGGATCGCCTCGAAGTTGAACAGGAAAAAAACCTTGTCCAGCATGTCTTCCGGCGAGACCGTGAACAGTTTTTTCGACATCAGATCCTTGACTTTCATTCGAAGCTCCTTTCAGCGGTGTCCAATCTATTGACCTTTTTTGATGAACTGGGACATCATATTAATGATGTTTTTCTTTTCTTCATCGCTCATGCTGTCGACCTTCTTTTTCACCTCGGCCAGTTGTTCCGGGGTCATTTTCGCCATCGCCTCTTTCGCCATGGCCTGCATGTCCCCCAGGCCGGACAGTTTGCTCCACCAGGAGGGGTCTTCTTGGGTTTCCCGCGTCCGGGCGGCTTCCTGCGACGCTGTTTGCGGGGACCGGAACACGATGGAGTCTCCTTCCATCGATCCCAGGATGCCTTCCCCCTTCAGATGGTCCAGAACCTCCGCCAGCGGGGTACCGTTCTTTTTACAGCTTTCGTAAACCGGTTTGAACGGCAGGCGCACCGTTTTTTCCGGAAACCCGCTCTTCTCAATGGAATATTTGATGCTGTCCACAACCGGATGGTGTTCGCCCATAGCTCATCTTCAGAATAATTTAACCCGTATGGGACCAATTCTAATATAAACCCCCGCCCCACCCAAATAAAATCAGCCCTATTCCACGGGATTTCAAACCCGCAACCCCCGGTCTTTGCCGGCACCAAAATCTATGCTAAAATCCGCCCATTCATTCGAAAACCAGGGCATTCAAACGTTTAATCGCAAACTCAAGAGCCTGATTAATAAGGCGGAGGTGTGCTATGAAAAAGAAAATCGGAGTCGTGCTGTCCGGGTGCGGGGTCTACGACGGCGCGGAAGTTCATGAATCGGTCATCACCCTGCTGGCGATCGAGCGGGCGGGCGCGGAAGCGGTCTGCATGGCGCCCAATACGGACCAGCTGCATGTCATCAACCACCTCACCGGTCAGGAATCCCAGGGGGAGAAACGCAACGTGCTGGTGGAATCCGCGCGCATCGCCCGCGGCGACATCCAGGATATCGCGGAGGTCAAAGCCGACGATCTCGACGCGCTGATCTTCCCCGGCGGCTTCGGCGCGGCCAAGAACCTGTGCGACTTCGCGGTGAAAGGCGAAAACTGCGACGTGCATCCGGAAGTCAGACGGCTGGTCAAGGAATTCGAACAGAAACAGAAACCGCAGGCGGTGTGCTGCATCGCGCCGGCGATGATGGCGAAAATCTACGAAGACTCGGACGCCCACCCCACCCTGACCATCGGCAACGATGCCGAAACCAGTTCCAAAATGGAAGCGCTGGGCACCAGGCACCAGAACGCCGCCGTCACCGAAACGGTAATCGACGCGCCCAACCGCATCGTCAGCACCCCGGCTTACATGCTGGGCCAGAGCATCGGCGAGGTGGCCACCGGTATCGAAAAAACCGTCAACGAACTGGTGAAGATGATTTGAGCGGCGAACCGCCGCGGGAAATTAAAGCGCAGATTCTTCGTCGCCTGCGGCTCCTCAGAATGACGACATTTGACTTTCTGTTATTCTGAGCGCTAGTGAAATGCCTGTGTTTGGTTTTGGAAAATTGAAAACAGGTCAGTTGCCGCGGTGGGCGTCGAGGATTTTGTCGACGGTTTGGGTGGTGGACAGGCCTTTGACGATGGGGATGAGTTCCACTTTCGCGCCGTAACCTTCCACGATTTCGCGTCCCACGACATCTTCCAGCTTGTAGTCGTCGCCTTTCACCAGAATGTCCGGACGGATTTCACGGATCAGGCTTTCCGGGGTGGTTTCATTGAACACGGTGATGTAATCGACATCCTGCAGGGCGGAGAGGATGTTGGCGCGTTCTTCCTGGGATTTGATGGGGCGTCCCTCGCCTTTGATGGCGCGAACGGACTCGTCGCTGTTGAGCCCCAGAATCAGCAGGTCTCCCTTCTTTTTGGCCTGCTGTAAAAATTCGATGTGGCCTCCGTGAATCAGATCGAAACAGCCGTTGGTGAACACGATTTTTTTGCCGACGCTTTTGGCCAGACTCGCGATCTGCTTGACTTCGTTCAACTCCAGAACGGTGTTTGAGGTGCGCAGCATTTCCTCTTCGAGGAATTCGTTGATCTCTTCCAGCGTCACCACGGCGGTCCCGATTTTACCGACCACGATGCCGGCCGCCATATTGGCCAGCCAGGCGGCTTCCCCGTAACTGAAACTGCTGAACAGGGACATGCCGAAAACGCTGATCACGGTATCGCCGGCGCCGGTCACGTCGTATACTTCTTTGGCGACGGTGGATATTTCGAACGGTTTTTCCTTTTTGGAATAATAGATCATGCCGTCCTTGCCCCGGGTCACCAGGATGCCTTCCGCCTTGGTCAGGGAAAGCAGGTATTCCGCCGCCCGGTCCAGATCCTCCCGGCTGTTGATCTTGATGGGAGCCACGCGTTCCACTTCGTTCTGGTTCGGGGTGATGACCGTCGCCCCGTTGTATTTGTGAAAATCCGTGCCCTTGGGATCGACCACCACCTGCTTCCTGGATTTTTTCGCGCTCCCCATGATCGCGCTGGTGATTTTTTCGGTCAGGATTCCTTTATGGTAATCCGAGCAGATCACCCCATCCATTTCCGGAACCACGGCGCGGATATATTGAATGAATTTGTTTTCGGTTTCCTCGGTAATCGGCCGGTCATCTTCCTTATCGATACGCAAGACCTGCTGGTTGTGTGCGATCACGCGAATTTTGGAGGTGGTGGGCCGATGCACGAACCGGTAAATTCCATCGGTATGGATGGACCGGTTCTTGATCAGGTCCAGCAGTTTGTCGCCCTTTTCATCGCGGCCGATGCCGCCGGCGATATACACCTCGCATCCCAGGGCCACCAGGTTGTTGGCCACGTTGGCGGCGCCGCCCAGCGACAGGTTCTCGGACTTGGATTCCAGGACCGGGACCGGCGCTTCGGGAGAGATCCGGTTGATCGAACCCCAGATGTATTCGTCCAGGATCAGATCCCCCACCACCAGTATCTTGGGGCGTTTCTTGTTATCGAAGAAATGTTTGAATTTGGCTTTCAATTAATCAAAATCCTCGTCGAGTATTTCGCAAATGATATGCCCGATGGTGATGTGCGCTTCCTGAATACGGGCGGTTTCCGAAGAGGGAACGACGAGGGCCAGATCGACCCTGTCTTTTAATTTTCCTCCCTCACGGCCCAAAAGTCCAATGGTTTTAACCCCTTTTTCGCGGGCCTTGTCGACTCCCCGGATCACGTTCTCGGAATTGCCGCTGGTACTGATGCCGATGACAACGTCTTTCGCCCCGGCCAGCGCCTCCACCTGCCGGGAGAACACGTGCTCAAAACCGTAATCGTTGCCCACGCAGGTGAGGAGGGAGGAGTCCACCGTCAACGCCAGGGCCGCCACCGGCCGGCGTTCTTTTTTATAACGGCCGACGAATTCCGCGGCGATGTGCTGGGCGTCTCCCGCGCTTCCGCCGTTGCCCATGAGCAACAGCTTGCCGCCGTCCCGGTAACAGGCGCGGATCAGGTTGATCGCCTCACTGATCTGCGCTTCCATGGTATCGGCGATGGTTTTTTTCAGCTCCGCGCTGTCATACAACGCTTCTTTGATTCGGTCCATGATTAAATCATTCCTTCGTCCGCAAAACTGTAATACTCCGTTCCTCCAATGATGATGTGATCCAGCAGTTTGATACCGATGATCTCCCCCGCTTTATACACGCGGTGCGTGATTTCGATATCCGCCTGGCTGGGAGTCGGGTCGCCGCTGGGATGGTTGTGGACCAGGACGATTTTGGTCGCCGACTCCTTGATCGCCGGTATCATGACTTCCCGGGGATGCACAATGCTGGCATCCACGCTGCCTTCGGAAACGGTCAGATCCCGGATGATGTGCAGTTTGTTGTTCAGCAGAACAACCTTGACGATTTCCTTTCTGAGATTTTTCAAAAACGGAACATAGTAATCGACAAAGTTCCGGCTGGTCATCATCTTCTGCCTGTTGCCGGAGCGGGTGGACGCGGTGCGTTTGCCCACCTCCATCGCCGCCTTGATTTGTGTCGCCTTCGCCGGGCCAATGCCTTTCACCTGGCAGATTTCATTGATCGAGGCGCGGTCCAGATTGTCCAGGTTGCCGAAGGCGCTCAGCAGATCCCGGCAGATATCGACCGCGTTCTTGTTCGCTCCCCGGTCGCCGGAACCGATCAGGATGGCCAGCAGTTGCGAGTCCGACAACGCTTCACCGCCAAACTTGACCAGGCGTTCGCGAGGACGCTCATCCTCGGGCCAGTGTTTGATCGATGAAGAGTCCTCTTTATCCATAACCTCACGGTTCGGCCGATTGCGCCTCGATGCGCTGTTTGAAATACTCCAGTGTGGCCCGCAATCCCTCCTCCAAATCCACCCGGGGTTCCCAATTCAGCAGTTTCCGGGCCTGGCCAATATCCGGCCGGCGCACTTTGGGGTCGTCTTCGGGCAGCGGTTTGTGGACGATTTTACTCTTGCTCCCCGAGACTTGCAAAATTTTCTCCGCCATTTCCAGCAGGGTCAATTCCACCGGGTTGCCGATGTTGACGGGAACCGTCACCGAAGAGGTGAGCAGCCGGTACATTCCTTCGATCAAATCCGACACATAGCAGAAACTGCGGGTTTGCGAACCGTCGCCGTAGACCGTAAGGTCCCGCCCCTGGAGCGCCTGATACATGAAGTTGGGAATGGCGCGCCCGTCGTTCAACGCCATGCGCGGCCCGTAAGTATTAAAGATACGGACGATCCGGGTGGCCATGCCGAACTCGCGCTGGTAGGAGGTCACCATCGCCTCGCCAAAACGTTTCGCCTCGTCATAAACACTGCGCCGCCCGATGGGATTGACGTTGCCCCAGTAACTCTCCTTTTGCGGATGTTGCAACGGATCGCCGTAAACCTCGGAGGTCGAAGCCTGGAAAAAAACCGCGTTTTTGCTTTTGGCCAACTCGAGGAGATAGTGGGTTCCGAAGGCGCCGACTTTCATGGTCTCCAGGGGATATTGGTAATAGTCCAGCGGACTGGCGGGCGATGCCAGATTCAACACATAGTCCAGGTCGCCGTCCACGCTGAACGGGTCTGAAACATCCTGGCGGATCCACTGGAAACGATCCGAGCGGATATGCGAAAGGTTATCTTCTCGGCCGGTAATCAAATTATCGACGCACACGACCTCGTGTCCTTTTTCCAGAAGATAATCACAGAAATGCGAGCCGAGAAAACCCGCTCCACCCGCCACCAGGGATCTGGGCATACTGTCTCCTAATTTATTGTATTGAAGCTTCGGCCGGATCGAACCGGTCGCCGGTGGTCACCGTATGGCCCCGCAGATAACTTTTCACGGTCATTCTTTTCTTGCCTTCCGGCTGTAATTCGGTGAGGACCAACCGGTCGCGCCCGGTGCCGATCTCAATCCCGTAATCCGATACCCGCGCCACGACGCCGGGTTGATCTGCCGGCGCGCCGGGTCCGGTTTCGGCCCGCCACAGTCTCAGGCGTTTGCCGTTCAAAAATCCGAAGGCGCCCGGCCAGGGGTCCAGCCCCCGCACCCGGTTGACCAGGGCTTCGGCCTCCTGTTCCCAGTTCAGCCAGCCGTCCTCCTTTTTCAATTTCGAGGCATAGGTGGCTTCGGCGTCGTTTTGGGGAATGAACTTCAGGTTGCCCCGCTCCAGAACCTCGATCGTTTCCAGGGCCAGCGCGGCGCCGGCTTCCGACAATTTATCGTGCAGGTGTTGGGCGGTATCCTCTTTTTCAATCGGCACGGTTTTCATGAGCAGGATGTCTCCCGTGTCCATGCCCCGGTCCATTTTCATGGTGGTGACGCCGGTTTCGCGGTCGCCGTTGATGATGGCCCAGTTGATCGGCGCGGCCCCCCGGTATCTGGGAAGCAGGGAGGCATGGATATTCATGCAGAAGTGCCGGGGCAGGGACAACACATTCTCTCTCAGAATTTGTCCGTACGCGATGACCACGATCAGATCCGGTTGCAGGGCGGCCAGCTCTTTCACAAAATCAGGCGCGCCGGCTTTTTCCGGCTGGAAAACCCGGAGTCCGTTTTCCACCGCGTATTGCTTGACCGGGGAGGCCTGCGTTTCACGGCCGCGGCCCTTCGGCCGGTCCGGTTGCGTAACCACCGCCGCCAGGGTATGCGGAGAATGGTGAAGCGCTGTCAGCGTCGGCACCGCAAAGTCCGGCGTGCCCATGAATACCAGATTCATTCCTTCATCTCTTTCAGGACTTTTTTAAACTTGCGCTTCAGCATATCGCGCTTGACCTTGCCCAGCATATCCCAGAACAGTTTGCCGTCGAGATGATCCAGTTCGTGCTGAAACGCCCGGGCCAGAAAATCTTCCGCTTCCAGGCGGACATCCTTGCCGTTCAGGTCCACGCCTTTCACTTCCACCCGCTTAAAGCGTTTCACATCCGCGAACACTTCCGGAATACTCAGACATCCTTCCGGCCCCACCTGCTCCTCCTCCGAGGCGGTGATCACCGGATTGACAATGATCAGCGGATGGTGTTCCTCGGTTTTGAAACCCATATCCACGACAATCAACCGCGACGAAACGCCGACCTGATTGGCGGCCAACCCGGCCCCAATGGAATCGTACATGGTTTCGATCATATCCTCTGTCAGGTTCACCATGTCCTGATCGATATTTTTGATTTCCTCGCATTTTTTTCTGAGAACCGGGTCCAGACAGTTTCTAATCGTTAAGATTGACATGGGATATGAGGGAGGCTGGTCGTGAGAGGGTGCGCGTCTCGGACCAGAATGAATATAAATATATCAATGGCTTCATTATAAAGCATTTAAACGGGGAGTTCAGTAAATAGCGGAAAAAATCTGGAAACCCCGGCCGGATTTCTCAAGCCATCTCAGTGATGGGGATTTCCTGCCTGATGGGCAGAAAAAGGGTGAAAGCGGTTCCGCTTCCCGGCAGGCTGTCTACGATAATTTCACCCCCATGTTTTTTGATGATGCCATAGGTCACCGACAAACCCAGGCCGGTTCCCTTGACGGCGGGCTTGGTGGTGAAAAAGGGGTCGAAAATATTTTTCATCTGTTCCGTTGGAATACCGACTCCGGTATCCCGGATTTCGATCTGCACTTTGCCGTTCCATATCGAAGTGGAAATGGTAACCCGCCCTCCGCGTCCGGGAATCGCTTCTTCCGCATTTTGGAGGAGATTCAGGATCACCTGCTTGAACTGGTCCGCCACCAGTTCAATTTTTGGAATTTCTCCGCTGAAATTTCTGGTCAGGGAAATATTGCGCTCCTGGTATTTTTTATGGACCAGAAGAATCATATCATTCATCGCCTCATGAATATCGACCCAATTCATTTCCTCGGAGGTCGGGCTGTGGAAGTCGAGAATTTTCCGAATCAACTGCGAGACCCGGTCACATTCGCCGATGGCCAGGTCAACAAAGCGGTTGATCCCGGGTTCCAGCTTCACCCGCCTTTTAATTTTTTCCAGGATATTTCGAATGCCGTAGATCGGATTGTTGAATTCATGAGCCATGGAAGCGGCCATTTTGCCGGTGGCCGACAGTTTTTCGGCGTGCAGTAACTGGCGGTGGGCGGTTTCCAGATCGGCGGTTCTCTTCTCGACCAGTTTTTCGAGTTGATGGCGGTAACCGGACAATTCCTCTTCGGCTTTTTTCTTTTCCGTGACATCCATGATAATCGCCACAAACACCGGATAAATCTCCGCGTGTGAAAGCTGAACCCTCGCCTCCACCGGATAAAACGAGCCGTCGCGGCGTTGATGGCGGGTGACAAAGGTCACCAGGTTTTTGGTTCCCAGGCGAAGCGGAGCCAGCAGGGCTTCAAATTGTTCCCGCGTGTAATCCGGTTTGATATCCAGCGGAGTTAAGGACAGCATTTCCTGCAGGCTGTAACCCAGATTGGCCTGGGCCCCGCGGTTCACCTGGAGGAATTTGAGAGTCTTCACGTCGAACAGATAAATTTCATCGGAAGATTCATCCAGAATACGGCCGAACCGGACCGCCTGGGTTTGAGCCTCTTCCGCCTGGGTGGCGGCGGCGGTCAGAATCATGGTCATGACGGTCAGGACCAGCAGATAGATTTGCAACAGGGCCATGGATTCCTGCGGCGAGCGGAGAACAAACGGGCCTCGGCCCTGTGCCGTCCCCCAGACCGCGGCCAGGGATACCAGAAGAATGGCGCCCATCGCGCCATAATGTCCAAACCGGTAAGCCGCCCACACCAGACAGGGAAACAGCAAATACACCAGGGGATAATGGCTGTATGCCAGCCATTCGCCAAACACGACCTGACTGGCGACAACAAACAGAAGGAATAGCATGCAGGCTTCGACCCGGCGGGAAGGGTTCCATTCCAGGGACTTGGGCTGGCGCCATACCAGAAACACCGGGGTGACAATCAACACCCCCAGGAGGTCCCCCAGCCACCACGTCACCCATTCATGGGCCAGTTGTTCGCCGGCCAGGAACCCGCTCCAGATCAAAACCGGCAGGTTCACGGATGCGGAGACGGTGCCGACCAGCATTCCCACCAGGACAATGAAACTCAGTACTTCTTTCACCTGGTAAAACGGATTACCCGGACGGTTAAAACGGTGGAAGAGAAAATAACCCAAAAGCGCCTGCGCGGTGGCGGCAAAAGCCATGCCCGTGGCGGCCAGCACCCAGCTTAATAAAGACAGTTCCGGAAGCAGAATCGCATCCTTAAGGAAGAACAAATAATAGGCGAAGGAACCGATCCAAACACCGGGCCACAACCGGGGGCCGTAATACAAACAGGCGCCCAAGGCCAGACCCGCGGAGGGAAAAACGATCAGGGCAAAACCCGTATTTTGGCCGAGGCGGGCAACCGCCCAACCGAATAGAAAATACAGGAAGGCCAAGACCAGTATTCGGCTGAGATAGGTGCGTACCGCCATGACTTAAACTTTTCAACCGCCCGGTAGTTTAAAATTAATTTCCTTATATTCCTGAGTATAAGGGGCCTCAAAAAGGGACACCACTCCTTTTTGCGGAAATTCGGAACATCAAACACGCCGCCATGGAAGCCGCCTATTCAGGTTAAGCCCGGTCCGTCGAGGGTGTTCAATTTGACGATTTCCGCCACCGGCCGGCGGCAGGCCCTGGGACGAATATCGCCCCTGGCGAAACCGAGCACCACCAACATCACCGGAATAAAGTTGGAGGTCAAACCGATCACTCTGGATACCGCTTCCGGATCGAAACCGATCATGGGTCCGCTGTCCCACCCCCGGTTTTTGGCGCCCAGCATCAGGGCCATCGCGGCCAGCGAGGCGCTGCGGATGGCTTCATCCCGTTGTAATTGCTCCTGGCCTTCGTAAAACTTTCGTACCATGGGCACGACCTTATCCTGAACTTCCTGCGGGGTTTCCCGATAAATGTCCGCCACATCCTCAAACGCGTCCAGCTTGCCGCAAACCACAATGGCGGCGGAACATTCCCCGACCTGAGGCTGGCCCCAGGCGGCTTCGCGCAGTTTCTGTTTTTGTTCCGGGTCGATCACCGCGACAAAGGTCCAGTGCTGCAAATTAAACGCGCTGGGGCTTAAGGTCACCTCCGCAAACAAACGGTTTAATTCATCCCTGCCGATGGTTCGGGAGGAGTCATAGGTTTTAACACTGCGTCGCGCCTTGACGACATCGGAAAAAATCATGAGAACACCTTTCATTAAGGATGGAGGAATGTTATAAATTTAGCATAGGCTCGGGATTTCCCCGGAATTTTAAAATTAACTTATTAAAATCAGTAATTTATCGATATCCAGCTCACCCTGCCTTTTGCAAATCACCCTAAATCAGTCATTTTCCTTTAACGGTCCGAAAATCAGAGGCTTTGATTTTAAAGCGGACAGGGCCGTTTCCCGGTTTCATTATTCAAACAAAGACCTTTGGGTTAAAATAAAGGTTCTATTTACCCAAGCAATTTCAGTCATATAAGGGTTTTGAGAGGGATGACGACCGAGGAGCGGATACATCAGGCAAACGATCTGTTAAAGAAGGGAGATTTTGTCGGGGTCTACGATGTCGCCTGCAAGGCCCTGGATGACCCGGGAAACCTGGACCCGGCCCTGGCCCACCTGGCCGTTCTCAGCCTGGCCCGCACCGGGGCCACCACGCAGGCGGTGGCGTTTTACCATAAGGTGAAGGACCACCTTCCCCGTTCAGAAGACAACCTTTCGCTGGAAGCGCGTTTGTATAAAGATCAATTTTTGAGCGCCGGGGATCCCGGAGAAAAAATGGCGTTGGGGAAAAAAGCCCGGGATATTTATCTGGAGGCCTACCGGATCAATCACCATTATTATCCGGCGATCAACGCCGCGACGCTGTCGTTACTGATTGGCGATACGGCGGCCTGCCACCAACTGGCGAACGAGGTCCGCGAGTGTTGTGACCGGTCTTCCTCTACCAACAAACAGGAGGAGTATTATCTGAGGGTCACCCGCGCGGAGGCTTATCTCCTGTTGGGCCGGGATGACGCCGTCGGCCCCGCGCTGGCCGAGGCCCGCCAGTGCAATCCCCACGATTACGGCAAACTGAGCACCACCTGGAAGCAGTTGTCCCTGATCTGCGAACACCGGAAAATCGCCATCGAGGAGATCGAAGCCATTCGGCCTCCCACGGTGATCGCTTTCACCGGCCAGACGATTCACGGGATGGGCAAATCCCCCGGGATCGATCCCGCAGATGAAGAAATGCTGCGGAAACAAATCCGCCGGCACCTGGAAACCTATCAAATCAAGATCGCCTTCGGCGCCCTGGCCTGTGGGGCGGACCTGATGGTGGCGGATGAAATTCTGAAACAGGGCGGGGAATTGAATGTGATCCTGCCCTTTTCCCGCGAGGAATTCAAACGCACTTCCGTATCCCCGGCCGGGCCGGCCTGGGAGGAGCGATTCGACCGGGCGATGGACCAGGCGGCCTCGGTTTATCATATTGTGGACGATGCCTACACGGGATACGATCTGCTGTACCAGGCCTGCTCCCTGCAGATCATGGGGCTGGCGTACCTGCGCTCGCAAACCCTGGGTTCGCGCGCCTACCATCTGACGTTGTGGAACGGTCAACCGTCGGTGAGTCCGGGCGGGACCGCCGCGGCCATGGAGAAATGGGAGAAACTGGGACAGGAAAATCTGGTGATCCCGGTTCCCGAACCCCGCTCGAAAGGCGTCGCCCCGCTGCCGGTGTCCACCTCGCAAAAAATTGAATTGAAACGGCACATGAAGGCGATGATTTTTGCCGACGTCAAGGGCTACAGCAGTCTCAAGGAAAACCAACTGCCGCGGTATACTTCCAAATGGTTTCATCAACTGAATATTCTTGCGAAGGAACATGGCAACGAAATTCTATTCGCCAATACCTGGGGAGACGCCATCTACTTGGTGATGGACTCGGTGACCTCCGCCGCGCAGGTTTCTTTGAAACTGACGCAGATTCTTTCCGATGAAGACATGAGCCGATTGAATTTGCCGGAGGACATGGGGTTGCGGGTGGCGGCCCATGTCGGACCCATTTTTGAGGGCTTTAATCCGCTGACCGGGCTCAAGGAATATTTTGGAACGCACGTCAATAAAACGGCGCGGCTCGAACCGTGTACCCCGGTGGGTTCGGTTTACGTCACCGAGCCCTTCGCCGCCCTGCTGTCCATGGAAACGGCGGGAAAGTACCGGTGCGAATATGTGGGCAACCATCCTTTGCCGAAAAATTTCGGCCGGATTCGCATGTATCATCTGGGAGAACGGTAAATGATCCGAACCGTGGTTTATCTTCTGCTGGCGCTGGTTCTGGGGATAGGCCTGCCGGAGGCGGGTTTCCCGCAACAAAGGACCAGCATTCAGTTCCTGGCGGTGGCTCCGGGGACGGACCCCCTCCAGGCGGATCAAAAACTTCTGGATTATCTGCGCCGCAAAGTGCCGGTCTCCTTCGAGCGGCAGAATATGGATTACGATGCCGCCATTCAAACCCTGTTGGAATGGGATGGAAAAAAACAGGGCCCGCTGATGGCCCGGGTCACTCCCTATGTTTTTGTGGTGGCCGAAATGCTGGGGGCGGAGATGGATATCCTGGGCACTTACGTCAGCAAAAATTCCAACCGGACGGTTCAGGACAGTTACTTTGTCGTTCACAAATCGCTGGGATACAAAAAAACCGAAGACCTCAAGGATTTCGTGCGCCACCTGGGCAACCAGCAAGCGCAGGCCGAAGACTTTATCAAACGGCTGAAACAGCGGGAAACCCCGGCGCGGTTTGTTTATCACAACAAATACAGCACCTCCAGCCACTTCCTGCCTTCGCTGTTTTTCAGGAGCAAGGGAATTTTTTCATTGCTCAACCCGCCGAAAAGCCAACAGAAGTTCATCACCATCCACAGCCTGCAACCGGAAAACGCGAGGTCGGCTTCGGACCTGATCCAGCTGATTCTGGACCGCCAGGCGGAGTTCGCGGCGGTCCGGGAAAGCGTTAAAATCAAGTTTCAAAACACACCCGATTTGAAATTCATCAAAATGCCGTATACCTCGCCCAACGATCTTTTGGTGGTTATCAAACCGTTCAGCCCGCAGGTGCGGGAACAGATTCTGGAAAACATTCGAAAAATGGAAATCGCCGACCTCAACGAAGGCGATATTCTGAAATGGGAGGATTTCAACGCCAGCCCCAAGGCGCGCAAATCCCTGGCCACCCTGCGCTATCAGGCGAAAACGACGCCGCACCCGGTCGTCATCAATATTCGCAAATCGCAGAAACCCGATTCCGGCATCGATGAAAAACATCTGGAAGCGGCCCGGCAGGCGGTACGGTTTTCCGGAACCGAAATGGTGTTGTTCGATGAGGATTTCCACAGCGCGTTCGACGTGCTCTGGAGCCTGGAAAAAAGCCATGACGATTCCATTCTCCTCACCAGCACCATCATGGACTCGGGCCTGACGCAGGAGTTTACCGTCAGTTTCCGTAAAAACGACATGGAAAGCCTGGCGGCGCGGATCAGCTGGGTGATCGATCACAAAATGCACCGCATCCGATACGTCTGGCCCTACGATGACGGCATCGCGCGGGTGCTCCGGGATGTGGATTTTCTGATCCCGGCGGATCAGCGTTTGAAAGCCCAGAAAATCACCTGGCTGGATTTCAATACTAATGAATACATTGTGGACACCCCGTTTAATGTCGACGTCATCCGGTCGAACTTTCATTCGTTCGAGCTGGAGGGAGACGATTTCCCGAAACGGGAAGACGGCAGGTACGGGTTCAATCCCCTGGGGAACGTGGCCTACCGGGTTTTTCTGGTACGCACGGCCCAGGCGGGAGATGTCTATAAAATGACCACTAAAATACTGATGGGTCTTTTCGGACTGGCCGCCCTGTTCACGCTGATCGAAGTGATCATTAAACCGAAACCGATCAAATCGGCCAAAACAAAATCATGATGCACGCGATTTTAAACAGCCGGCTGGGTTTGCTCTCTCTTTTGCTCGCGTTTTTTTTCCTGAATTACGCCGAAACCCAAATGGAGGCCAGCCTGAAAAGTCCCTCCCAGTATGAAACGGGATATGCCATCGCGCAGGCTTTTCAGGAATTGGAGGGCCATCTGGACTTCTCCCGGCATGAGGATTTGGGGTCCCTGGCCATCACCGCACATTCCGTTTCTTATTTCATCCTGTTTCCCGTTCTGTTATTGGCCGTCGGAGGCTTCATGATGTTCCGCAGTGAAATTTCCCCATTTCGGGTGCTGACGCTGGGGCTCTCACTGTGTTACCTGATTTCGCTGTCCTTTTTCCTGTTTTTCCCGGTTCCGGAGCGGTGGGCTTTTCCCGAGGCCAACGCGGTTTTACTGGCCGACGCCTGGTCTCCCAAATGGGTCGACCTCCACCGGGCGGTTCGCGGACTGGACAATTCGTTTCCCAGCCTGCCGGCCGCCTTTCTGGTGGTTGCGATTTTTGTCGGCTACCGCTTCCGGTTCAAATTCAAAAACACCGTCTGTTTCCTGGGGTTGGCCGTCATCGTGTCCTCTTTCACGCTGGGGATTCACTGGCTGCCCGATCTCGCTCTGGGAAGCACGGTGGGAATTTTCAGCGCTTCGCTGGCCGTCCTCTGGGATCAACGGATTGTCGACCGCATTGAAAGAGTGAAACCGGAGCTGGCCAAGGGCGGCATCAAGGTTCTGCGCTCTAAAGCCAGCGGCAGAAAATCCACCTTCATCAGCTACCGCCGGGAGACCGGATCCATTATGGCGCGGATCGTGCAATCGGAATTAAAGAAGCGGGGACATTTCTCTTTTCTCGACGTCGATGACCTGGGACCCAAACAGTTTGGAGAACGGTTGTTGCGGGAAATCGAATCGGTCCCCAACTTTGTGCTGGTGTTGTCGCCCGGTTCGCTGGACCGGTGCGTGGATCAGGAAGACTGGCTGCGGCGGGAAATCTCCCACGCCATCCAAACCAAAAGGCATATCGTTCCTTTAATGGTGGATGAATTTCAATATCCCCCGAAAGAAAAGATTCCGGACGATCTGGAAGAACTCCTGCACCACAACGGCGTGACCTATTCCCATGAATACTTCGCCGCCACCTTCGACAAACTGGCCGACTTCCTGCAAAAAGCCTGACTCCC
>JABAHQ010009443.1_pt1 | contig 28898 bp, 31 predicted proteins | sample 7062091 | NCBI WGS metagenome assembly JABAHQ01 (sample SAMN14534359, study PRJNA622989) | marine sediment metagenome | biome: marine biome [ENVO:00000428]; feature: marine pelagic biome [ENVO:01000023]; material: deep marine sediment [ENVO:00002113] | place: India: Gulf of Kutch | collected...
TGTACGATGAGAGTGTCATCCCCTATCTCGAGCAACGTCTGGCCAAGCACCGCTATGCGGCCATCGGCGAATTCTGAAAACGGGGACAGGATACTTATTTCCCGGCCCACGCCCTGTCGCCCACGGACCGAAGGTCACGGGGGAATAAGTATCCTGTCCCTGTTTTCGGGGACCCCTTTCCCCCGAACGTTGCATAAGAGACCCAGAGGCGCCTTACTACGCAGACTTAAAAGCAAAAAGTTGCATATGTGGCCCATCGGGCCTTCATCCGGCTTACATCGAGAGAATCGCGGCGGGGCGCCGCTCCCACTGGCAGAAAAGCGGGCTCGGACCCTCGATCGCGGCGAGGGCGCCGCTCCCACCGCCGTCTCTCGGGAGCCGCAAGAATCCTCCGCGGGAGCGCCGCCTCGGCGCGATCCCGCCCGTTGGTCCGAGGCCATAGGGCGGCCCGTGGCCGCCGTCCCGTCCGGGGTCCAGCCAAGGCTGGAGATCGGCGAGGGTTTCGGCTACATTATCTTCGAATCGATTCGTTATCCGCCCCGCGGCAGTAAGCGCTCCCCACACAATGGCGGGGGCGCCGAGATCCGGGGCTCTTCTTCTGGTGTTTCCGGCACGTCTTGTCCCGCACGGGGCCGTCGGCCTGAAGGCCGACCTACCGCGATGCGCATAGGGCGGCCTGTGGCCGCCGAATCGCGGTTGGCCCGCGCGCACGGCGTGCCCTATGGCTTTCGACGTAGGCCGGGATAAGGGCCGAAGGCCCGTTCCCGGCAGAGCCGGCTCTCCGCGTCATCCATCGCCGGCAACGGCGCTTCGCGCCTTATGCCGGCCTACATCAGAGAATCGCGGCGAGGCGCCGCTCCCACAATTCAGCCGCTGGCGCGGCGTTTGACTTCGTGCTTGAGCCGGCCGTCGAGCGCCGCCCGGGCGACGTCGAGGTCGTAGGCCGACTGCAGGTTCATCCAGAACTCCGGAGCGGTGCCGAAGTAGCGTCCGAGCCGCAGCGCGGTGTCGGCGCTGACGGCGCGCTCGCCGTGCACGATCTCGTTGATGCGCCGCGGCGGCACGCCAATGTCCTTGGCCAGCCGATACTGGGTGATGCCGAGCTCTTCGAGATACTCGGCCAGATGCTCGCCGGGATGGATGGGCTCGATGCGGCGTTTCCTGGGCATGGGTCGTGGCTCAGTGATAATCGGTGATCTCGACGTTCCAGGCGTGACCGTCACGCCACTCGAAGCAGATTCGCCATTGGTCGTTGATGCGGATGCTGTGCTGCCCCCTGCGCGCACCCTTCAAGACCTCCAGCCGGTGCGAGGGCGGCATGCGCAGGTCGGCCAGCCGCGTCGCCGCGTGGAGGCGGTCGAGCCGCATCTTGGCGCGCCGCTGAATGTTGGCGGGAAACGCGCGCGAGACGCGCCCCTCGGCGACCTTGCGACTTTCCCTGTCGCGAAAGCTCCTGATCACGTCCCGATATTAACGTATCACGTTAATAGACGTCAATTTTCAGGATTGATCGAGAGATTCGCGGCGACGGCGCCGTTCCTACCGACGACTCCGCGCGAACGCACCCCCCGGATCAGGGTTTTCGCGGTAGGAGCGCCGCCTCGGCGCGATGCCTTACGCCACGTCCCCGGCCGTACGAAAGGCGAAGGAGAGGGAGGAAAATTTGGGGACAGGGTACTTATTTCCTGGCGCCGTCAGTCCGGCTATCCCGGATGCCGTGGGAAATAAGTATCCTGTCCCCAGATTTGCAGATCGCACGACCAAAGAGACCGTCATGAGCATCCCCGTCTGGGTCCTGCTGGGCTTCGCCGGGTGGACCCTGCTGATCCTGTTCGCCACCGTCGGCGACTATCGGTGGAGCCGCATCTTCACCGGCCGTGCCACGGTGCGCGAATGGCGTGCCGACGAGGAGCAGGGCGACGACTGGTATAGAAGGGCCATGCGCGCCCACATGAACTGCTTCGAGAACCTGCCGGTGTACGCCGCCATCGTGGTGGCCATCATGGCCTCGGGGGTGAGCGGCCCGTGGCTGGACGGCCTGGCCATCGCCCTGCTGGCCTTCCGGGTGGCCCACAGCCTGTGGCACATCGCCCTCACGCAGACCGAGGTGGTGGCCTCTATCCGGTTCTCCCTCTACTTCGTCCAGATCCTCATCCTGTTCGCCATGGGCATCATGGTGGCGGTGAACGCCTAGTATGGACGGAACCCCATGAATGCCTTCCTCGCCCGGGTCCTCGGCCTGGAGCTCCTCTTCGTCCTGCTGTGGAACTCCGGTTTCATCGGCGCCGAGTACGGTCTGCCGTTTGCCGGGCCGTGGACCCTGTTGTTCTGGCGCTATCTGGCGCTCGCCGGGCTGCTGGGGTTGTGGCTGGCGGTGCGTGGTCGGCTGCGCTGGCCGGGCGGGGTCGCGGCGAGCCATACCGCGCTGGTGGGCGTGCTCGCGCACGGCGTGTGGCTCGGCTGCGTGCTCGTGGCGCTGGACATGGGCGTGCCGGCGGGCATCGTGGCATTGGTGACCGCGCTGCAGCCGTTGCTGACGGGTGCGCTGTCGGGCCCGGTGCTCGGCGAGCGCACCGATGCGCGGCAGTGGGTCGGCCTGGTGCTTGGGTTCGGCGGGGTGGTGATCGCGGTGGGCGCGCGTCTGTCCCAGGATGCCGTGACGCCGGCGCTCGGTTATCTGGTCCCGTTCGGCTCGGTGGTGGCCATCACGGTGGCGAGCCTGATGCAGCGGCGCTGGCACCGCTCGGGCTCGGAGCGTCGCGTGCCGGACGACGTCGCGCTGTTCTATCAGAGCGCGGCGACAGCCGTGGCACTGCTGGCGCCGGCGTGGTGGTGGGAGGCGTTCGCCGTGCAATGGACGGCACCGTTCGTGGCGACCATGACGTGGCTAGTGCTGGCCGTGTCGCTCGGCGCGTACTGGGCGATGTGGCGGCTGCTGGTGCGCGAGAGCGCCACGCGGGTGGCGAGCCTGTTCTATCTCAGCCCGCCGGTGACGATGATCATGGCATGGGCGGCCTTCGGCGACGTCGTCACCATCACCGACCTGGCGGGCCTCATCGTGGCGGGCGCGGGGGTCATGCTGGTGTACCGGGCGCGCCCAGCGCCGAGGGGTCGGACCTCTGTAGGTGCCTGATCACCTGGAGATAAGGGGATCAAATCTGCTCGTGCTTGGGCCTTAGAGGCCCGATTCCAGCCCGGAATTGACGCGCTAAGCGGGTGATACAGTCGCGGGCACGTGGCGTGCCCCAGGGTGGATTGCTGGCCATATGCCGCGCTCGTGGGGGAACATGATCTCGTGTCCGCCGGTTACGACCCGGCGGACGGATCGACCCGAGTGGTCCGAGCGGCCAAGGAGCCTGCGCCATGATCTACCGCCTCTATTACTGGCCCACCATCCAGGGCCGCGGCGAATTCGTGCGGTTGGCCCTGGAGGCGGCAGGTACGGAGTACGACGACGTCGGGCGGGGTAAGGATGGGCCGGACTTCGATGCGGTGTCCGCCGTCCTGTGGACCGAGGACCCGGGCCCGCCGGCGTTCGCGCCGCCGGTGCTCGACGTCGGCGGGCGGCTGATCGCGCAGACGGCGACCATCCTGCTCTACCTCGGCGACCGGCACGGCCTGGCGCCGGGCGGGGAGCTGGACCGGCTCTGGGTGCAGCAGCTCCAGCTCACCCTGGCCGATTGGGTGGCCGAGATCCACGACACCCACCACCCGGTGGGCGCGACGCTCTACTACGAGGACCAGAAGCCCGAGGCGGCCCGCCGGGCGGCGGTGTTCCGCGAGCATCGGCTTCCAAAGTTCCTCGGCTACTTCGAGCGCGTGCTGGCCGCCAACGCCGAGCGCGGCTGGCTGGCCGGTGAGGCGGTGACCTACGCGGACCTCTCGCTGTTCCAGATCGTGGACGGCCTGCGCTACGCCTTCCCCAACGCCATGGCGCGGGCCGAGCGCGATGCCCCGCGCGTGACCGCGCTGCACGAGCGCGTGCGCGAGCTGCCGCGCATCGCCGCCTACCTCGCCTCCGAGCGACGCATCCCGTTCAACGAGCACGGGATCTTTCGGCACTATCCGGAGCTCGATGAGTGAAGGTGGAGTGTTGGCCTGAAGGCCGACCTGCATGTCTCGCGGCCCGGGTGGGCGGCGCGCACGGCGCGCCCTATGGCATGGACGACACGTAGCCCGGATGGAGCGAAGCGGAATCCGGGGCGGAACTTCAATGGTTTCCCCAGATTACGGTGCTTCGCGCCTTCCCGGCTACATACTAAGGCGCGCGCGGAGCGCCCTATGACGTGCCGTCCGCCAAGGGCATAGGGCGGCCCCTGGCCGCCGGGTCAACGGTGGGCGCGACGTAGGAGGTCAGCTCTTGCGTTTTGCTCCCTGCGGGCATGAAGGTGGGGCGAAACGCAAGACCGGACCCCGTCAGCTGCAACAGGGAGTCGCGCCATGGCTACGGAGCACTACGACGTCATCTGCATCGGCGGGGGCTCGGGCCTGACCGCCGCCTATTACGCCGAGCGCGAGGGCCGGTCGGTCGCGCTGGTCGACGACCGTCCGGACCAGCTCGGCGGCACCTGCGTCAACCGCGGCTGCATCCCGACCAAGGGCCTGATCCAGGCCGCCGAGGTGATGCAGACCGTCCGCCACGCGGGGGACTTCGGCATCCACCTCGACGCCTCGTCGGTGCGGGTCGACTTTGCCGCCGTGCTCGCCACGGTGCGCGAGCGCCGCGAGCAGTCGGCCGCCGGCGTGCGCCGGTGGGTCGAGGGCGCGTTCAGCCCGTACTTCGGGCGGGCGCGCTTCGTCGACGACAAGGTGCTCGAGATGGACGACGGCCGCCGGCTCAGCGCCGGCCGAATCTTCGTCGCCGCCGGCGCGCGGCCCGCCGTGCCGCCGATCCCCGGGCTCGAGGATATCGGCTACCTGACCAACGAGTCCGTGATCTTCGACCTCGAGGAGCAGCCCGAGCACCTCGTCATCCTGGGCGGGGGCTACATCGGCTGCGAGTTCGCCCACTTCTTCTCGGCCCTGGGCACGCGCGTGACCATCATCGACCGCTCCGAGTGCCTGCTCGCGGAGGACGACGACGTGCGTGCCCTGTTCACCCGCGAGCTGGGCAAGCGCGTCGAGCTCGTGCTCAACGCGTCGGCGCGCGAGGCCGTCGCACGCGACGGCCGGCGCGGCTTCGTGGTCGAGGTGGAGGGGCAGGAGCGGACCGTGCTCGGCGATCAGGTGCTGGTCGCCGCCGGCCGGCGGTCGAACGCGGACACGCTCGACCTCGAGCGCACGGGCGTGGAGCTCGACGAGCGCGGCTTCGTCCGGGTCGATGACCGGCTGCGCACCACTCATCCGGAGATCTACGCCTATGGCGATGTCATCGGCCAGGCGATGTTCAAGCACACCTCCAGCTACGAGGGCGAGCTGGCCTATCGCAATGCCTACGGCGCCGGGCTGACGGTGGACTATCACGCCAACCCGCACGCCGTGTTCAGCGACCCGCAGATCGGCGGCGTCGGCCTCACCGAGCGCGCCTGCCGCGAGCAGGGCCTCGACTACCGCGTCGCGCGCAAGGACTACGGCGACTTCGCCAAGGGCAAGATCATCGGCTCGCCGCCGGGGTTCGCCAAGCTGCTGGTCGAGAACGGCACCGACCGCATCTTGGGCTTCCACATGGTCGGGCCGCAGGCTGCCGACCTCATCCACGAGGTCGTCGTGGCGATGAACGCCGGCGACGGCACGGCGGACCTCGTGCGCCGGAGCATCCACGTCCATCCGACGTTGGCCGAGCTGGTGCGGCAGGTGTTCGACGCGACGGCCGCGTGAGCGCGCGGCGCATCCCCTCCAACGAGGGCGGGATATTCCGGCACTACCCTGAGCTGGATGAATGAGAAATTGGTGACAGNNCCGTCACCGATTTCCCCGGATCTCCCGATCACTCATCGCCGGCAACTGCGCTTCGCGCCTTATGCCGGCCTACATCGACTCATAGGGCGGCCCGTGACCGCCGCCGTCGGCCGGGATGATCCAATCCGCGGGGGTCCCGCCCGCTCCCGTCGGCTTGCGATTATACGCCAATGGCGTATATCCGCTTCCGGATATGGAGATCATCGAGACCTCGGTCTTCACGAGGCAGATCAGGGAGCTGATGACCGACGACGAGTACTGCGAGCTGTAGCTCGCGCTCGTCGCGTATCCGGATGCCGGCGATCTCGTCCCCGGCGGTGGCGGCATCCGCAAGGTCCGCTGGCGGCTGCCGGGGCGCGGCAAGCGGGGCGGTGTCCGGGTGATCTACTACCGGCATGTCAGCGACGATGAGATTTACATGCTGGTGGCATATCCCAAGGCGAAGCAGGACGACCTGACTCCCGCGCAGCTACGCGTGCTTCGTCAGATCGTGGAGAGCGGGTTCGACGATGGATGAGCGACTGTTCGAGGAGCTGGTCGCCAGCGTGAAGGAGGCGGGCGCCATCCGGTACGGCAGCAAGGCGCCGTCGCGCCGTTTCCGCCTGGATCCGCCGGACGCGCGCGCGGTGCGCGAGAAGACCGGCCTGTCGCAGTCCGAGTTCGCGCTGCTGATGGGCGTGAGCGTGCGCACCCTGCAGAACCGGGAGCAGGGACGTCGCCGGCCGCACGGGCCGGCGGTGGCCCTGCTCCGCATCGTCGATCACGATCCCGAGCTCGCGCTGCGGGCCTTGACCGGCTGAGCAGGATCGGCCGGGGCTAGGATGCCGATTCTCCAGGAAGGAGTCGCGATCATGGGCTCGATCCTGAGCGACCTGCCAATCGACCAACGCCTCGACGCGCTCGAGGCGTTGTGGGACAGCATCGCAGGCGACCAGGGCGCGCTTCCCGTCACCGACGGGCACCGTGCCGAGCTCGATCGGCGGCTCGAGGCTTACACCGCGGACGGCGAGCGCGGGGCTCCGGCCGGGGACGTTTTGGCGCGTCTCAGAGCGAGGCTGACGGCATCGTGATGCGCGTCATGCAGTGAGGGAAACGGTCGTGACCAGCGTGAAGGACGAGGTGAGGTCGCTTCTGGATAGGCTCCCTAATGATTGCTCGGTCGAGGATGTCGAGTACCATCTGTACGTGGCTGCGAAGATCCGCAGCGGCTCGAACGCGCCGAGGCGGAAGGGACGCTCAGCCACGACGAGGCCGAGCGCGCTTTCCTCCCGCCGGGGACCTGAGATGTCGAACGTGAAGGAAAAGGTGATCGAGGTCGTCCGGTCGCAGCCCGATGACGCGATCTATGAGGAGATCATACGCGTTGTCTTCGAGCGGATGGTCGATCGCGGCATGGAGGACTCGCGCGCCGGTCGGCTGATATCGAACGAGGATATGGAACGATGGATTCGCGCGGGGTCGGAGGCTTTCAAGCGTTCTGAGTGATCGTAACGGATCTTTATCCGCCCCGCGGCAGTAAGCGCCCTTTTGGCACAATGGCGGGGGCGCCGAGACCCGGGGCTTCTTTATTTCGGAGGCGCGCACGGCGCGCCCCATGGCAACCGTGTACGTTACGCCACGTCCCTGGCCAGGCGTACCTTGGCGTGAACCGCCTCGTGCTCCTGGAGGACCTTCAGGATACCGAGCAGGTTCTCGGCGGTGGGGTTTCCCGAAGGTCCCAGCATGCGCTGAATGCTCTTGGCGGGAACTCCGACCTCGTCGGCGAGCTGATCGAAGCCGATCGTGGCGTTGACGTAGTCGCGCAGCACCGCCTTCCCCGCTGCGAGATCGCCCGCCAGTAGCTCGTTGATCGCGTCCTCGAGCAGCGCGCGGCGGAAACGCGCGTCGCGCTGCGCGCGCGCCTGCACGGTCTCACGGAATTCACGGGTCAGGGCCATGCCGGTCACCTAGTGTCTCGCTTTCTGCGTTTGTAATCGGTCCAGCGCTCGCGGGCCAGGGCGATGTCGCGCTGCTGTCGTTTCTTCGTGCCTCCGCCGAGGAGGATAACTAGCACGGGTCCGTCCTGGCCGAAGTACACGCGGTATCCCGGACCGAAGTCGACACGCAGCTCGGAGACGCCACCGCCCACGGCCTTCACGTTGGACGTGTTGCCCCGCTCCAGCCGGTAGAGCGCGATGGTCACCTTGGCCGCGGCCTGCGCCGGCAGGTCGCGGAACCAGCGCCCGAACGGCGAGCATCCTGCTCCGTCCAGGTACTCTTCCAACGTCCGTGTCATGTGCGATTAAAAGTAACATATATGTTACTATTGTCAAGGGCACGGGCAGGGCGGGCGCGTCAAACCGCGGCCGGGACCGCTCCGGCGACGTCGATCGATGTGGCCCGGATGGAGCGAAGCGGAATCCGGGGACGGATATGTTTCGGTGTTCCCGGATTCCGGCCCTGCGGGCCTTCATCCGGGCTACATTGATGGCGCGCGCGGCGCGCCCTACGGCGTGTCATCGGGTGTGGAGTGTCGGCCTGAAGGCCGATCTACCGCGAACGTGATAGGGCGGCCCGTGGCCGCCGCCGGCGCCGCGTCGCGGACGGGCGGACCGTTAAACTTGCACTTCCGGCCCCGGCATCTCGAACAACGACCGCGGGAAGTCGAATCGCTCGTCGGGCCGAGCGAGCGCGCGCGCGGCATTGGCCTCGTGGCGGCCGAGATAGAGGTGCCAGGTCTGCAGGTTCTCCGGCCAGGGCGGGTCGAAGGTCTCGGGTTGTAATACCCCGACGTTGCGGCCGAGGCTGCGGCCGCGCGCGTCGCGCTGCGGGTCGCGCACCGACTCGTAGCGGATGGCGGCGATGCCGGCGCGGGCGGCGCGCTCTCCTAATGCTTGCGTGGCGGTGTAGTCGGCCGGGTCGGTCCACACGGCGCGCGACTCGGCGAGCGCGCCGCGCGTGAGATCGAGGCCGCGCGCGGTCGCGTAGCGCGCCTCGAACACGGTCAGCCGCTCCTGGAGCTGCGGGAGATCGGTGCCCTGCGAGGCGGCGAAGAAGCGGTAGCGGTGGTAGGCGAGCTCGGCCAGCGCCGTGCGCCGGTGCTCGGCGCCGTAGAAGACGCCGTGCGGCGCGTACGGGCGCCGGAAACGGCTGCCGTAGCGCTTCGGCGGGCGGTAGCGGAACGGGGTCTTGAGCAGATAATGCAGGCGCCGGGCGCTCGCGGGGTAGGCCGGCTTGCTCGATTCGAGCAGCTCCTCGAGGCGCTCCTGATCCTCGCGGGTGGTGACCAGCTTGCGCGTCGCCGCGCGGTGCTGGTCCTCGACCGCGCGCCAGATTCGGCCGCCGAGGGCGACGGCCTGCTCGACGAGCTCGTCGGCCTCGGGGATGCGCACCCGGTCAGACCACCGCCCGCTGGGCGTCGAGGTACTCGAGGGTGTCCACCAGGCCGGCCACCGCCTCGATCCGCTCCATGGGCACCGCCTCGAGGTCGGTGTTGTAGTGCTTCATCCACTGGCGGACGACCCGCTCGTCGCCGGCGCAGATGGCGTCCAGGGAGCGGAGCAGCCGGACCAGGAGCAGGGCGAGCTCCCATTCCTTGCGCTCGGGCTCCAGGCGATAGGTCCCCTGGCGCATCCGCGAGACGGTCGCGGGGCTGACTCCGAGGATCCGGGCGAGCTGGGTGTTCTTGAGCCCCAGCCGCGCCGCGGCGCCCGCCGCCGCCTCGGTGAGGATGCGGCGGTCGTCGGGGCCCGGGCTGGCTGCGGTGTCGCCGAGCATGGCGCCACCTCGTCGGTACGTTTCTGTAGAAATAATACCAGATAAACTTTCTATTGACAGTGTTCGGCCTTGCCGGCCCGGAGCAGCCGCCTCGGCCAACGTGCTGGCCAAGCAAGCGAAACCTGGAAACCGCCCCGGGGGGAAGCTGCCGGGGGCGTCGGGGCGTGCCAGAAGATAGCCGCCCCGGGCCGGTACCCGCGGATGTCGCCAGAAAGCAGGGACGGGCGCCTCGCCGGGCGACCGGCGCCGTCCTCGGCTGATCGGCGAGCATGATCCCTGGCACGGTGTCCGCATTGAGCCGGCCGGGTCGGCCCGGCTCGCGAAGGAGGTCGCGCCATGAGCCACCGCCTCTATTATTGGCCCACCATCCAGGGCCGCGGGGAGCTCGTGCGGCTGGCGCTGGAGGTCACCGGCGCGGCGTACGAGGACGCCGGGCGGGGCGCGGGCGGCCCGGATTTCGACGCCGTTTCCTCGGCGCTGTGGACCGAAGACCCGGAGCCGCCGGCGTTCGCGCCGCCGGTGCTCGACGTCGGCGGGCGGCTGATCGCCCAGACGGCGAACATCCCGCTCTACCTCGGCGACCGGCATGCCTCGGCGCCGTCCGATGAGATAGAGGGGCTTTGGATGCACCAGCTCCAGCTCACCCTCGCCGACCGGCTGGGCGAGATCCACGACACGCGCCACGCGCTGGGCGCCTCGCTCTACTACGAGGACCAGAGGCCCGAGGTGTCCCGCCGGGCAGCGGAGTTCCGTGAGCACAGGCTGCCGAAGCACCTCGGCCACTTCGAGCGCGTCCTCGACGCCGACGCCGGCTGGCCGGCGACGCCGTCGGCTGAGCGGACCTCTCGCTGTTCCGGGTGGTGGAGGGCCTGCGCTACGCCGTTCCCGACGCCATGGCCCGGCCGAGCGCGACGCCCCGCGCGTGAGCGCGCTGCACGGGCGCGTGCGCGAGCTGCCGCGCATGGCCGCCGACCTCGCCTCTGAGCGTCCCCTTCCGTTCAAGGAGCACGGATCTTCCGCCGCTATCCGGACTCGATGGGTGAGCCGTATCTCATGGCGCGGGCGGGCTCGGCTCGGCCTCGTTGCGTCTGAGGCCCGGCGCGTCGGGTCTGGCCCTTCGAGCCTTGACCCGACCTGCAGATTACGGGGTCGGATTCGGCCTTGTGGGTCTTGAACCCGACCTACAATTCGATGCGTGCGCCGTATCGCCCGTCTGCGACCGCGAGACCAAGGCTACCGGCCGTTCGCACCTGCCGCCGGGCAAAGGGGGAGAGATGCAGGGAAACNNGCGCGGGGGGGCCGGCGCAGGCCGAGCGGCGCCCCGGTGGGCAGCCCCCACCGGGGTCTTGGCGGCGGTCGTCGTCTCATGCCCCGGAATTGCTCTCGCCGGCGATAAGCCGCCGATGCCGTACGTGCTCGAGGACCAATGCCCCTTCGAGTGCTGCACCTACGGCGAATGGACGGCCGAGCAGCGCATCCCGGTCTATGCCGGCCGCGCCGCCTCCGGCGCCCCTGTGGATCACATCGCCGCCGGCGAGACGTTCCAGGCGCGAACGGGCGAGGTGGTGGTCCGGGAGCCGGGCCGGGTTGCCGTGAGGGAGCCCTACGAGGTCTGGGTGTACAGGCAGGCCGGCCCGCAGGAGCCCGGGTGGCGAAGAGTCAGCGACACGGTCCCAGCCGGCGGTACCCTCTATGTGCTGAGCTATGTCGGCGAAGGTGTCTGGAACGTCTGGTACCGCGGGGAGACCTACCAGGACAGCGGCATGCGATGGCGATTCGGGCGCGATCCGGAGAGGCGCTCGGCCGAGGAGGTCAGCGCGACCCTGCAGAAGAAGCCGGAGACGGAATGGTGGGTTGAAGTGAGCACCGCCGACATCGAGACCGGATGGATTCTGATGAGCGGTGTCAAGGTCGATGGCAATGACGCTTGCACCATCGACGCCAACCAATTTGAGACGGGCGGCTGACGGACGGGGAGACGGTACGGACGGAGGTAGGACGAACGGGGTCGGACCTCTGTAACTGATTTTACAGGATTATCGTTGCCGACCAGGATTCAACGTGAAGACAACGACATGAAATCGTGCATCCTGATCAGGTCGCTCGCTCTCACCCTGACCGGTCCCCTCTCGACCATTGTCGAGGCCGACGAGGGTGCCGGCCCACAGGGCTCGCAGCCTGTTGCCACACCGATGCGGCCCTGGCGCCCGAGAAACGTTCCACGCCACATGCGCCACAGCCTGCCGACCAGCCTTATCGACCAGGCGCGCTCCCCTGATCGGAAGCTCGTCGCCCAGCTCATGCATGCCGAGCCCGGCCCCGTGTACTATCTCGCCATCATCGACCGCCGGCGCGGCCACCGCTACTATCTGGACAAGCGGCTGATCGTGGGCGAGCAATATCCCTTCCAGCAGATGCGTGTCTTCTGGAAGAACGCCGGCACCGCCGTCATCGAAGCACGCCATGCCAGCGAGCCCCATGTGCTGGTCATCGAATACAACCATCGAGATGGAAGCCTACTGGAAGGTAAGCGGCTCGATCTCCCGAAGGCGCCTGCGCGGGACAAGCTGAGGCCGGAAGATCTGAAGCCGGTGCGTCTGGCGAGCCTCGACCAGCGAATGCTGCTGCACCGCCAGGTCCCCATGGGGGTGAGCTATGACGCGCTGAAGCAGGCCATGCCTGCGCTGAGCTTCGAAAAGGCCGATGCCGGTCGCGACCTGACCGAGGCCTTCCTCGAGATCGAGGTGATGGGCCGGAAGGCGCAGGTGGAGTTCAATTTCAATAATCATGCTCTCTACAACTTCACCTACCATATGAGCCTCGAGAGCGCGGAGGAGGCCGGCGCGGTCTACCGACAACTGCAGGACTATTACAGCAGGCTCTTTGGCGAGCACGAGGAGGAGAACGTCCGCGAGTCGGAGCACTATGCGGTCGAAAGCTCGGTGTGGGAGACCGACGAGGCGGTGGTGAGCGTGGTTAACAACCTCTCCCCCGGCAGCCATCACATTACGTGGGCGTTGAGGCAATGATTGCCGGAATAGGACTGAATGGGGTCGGACCTTTCTAAATCGTTGGTCCGCTGTCGAGCTGAACAGAATCTGCCGTGATTGGAGCCTTAGACGGCCGTTTCCAGACAGCGAAGCAGCGCTCAAGGAGGAGCACCAATGAGCGGCTCGGCCGATTGCCGACTCAGACTCGCGACCGGGGGCGGACCCTGTGACGGGTTGTCTGCGCCGCGCCGGGAAGAGGGGGTACTGATCCGAAGGGCACTTGCTTAAGCTCGAAGCGAAGACCAACCCGCGCCTGTTCACGACCGAGGCGACAAAGCACGACGATCTACTCTGGGTAGGCGAGTATCCGGACGGTGAGCCGGCCGTCGGCCTCGTGCAGATCATTTTCAATGACCCTTCATTAATGGCCGGCGGCATCGCCGTGGACGAAGCCACCCGCACCGCGCGTTCTGCGAAAAACGAGGGCGAGCCGTTTGCGCGGCTCGGCCCATTGCTCGTGCTTCACTATGACCACGGCGATCTGGACGTCAGCGATGCGTTCGCAGCCCTGCAAGACGGCACGGGGATAAAGATCATCACTGACGCTATGCGGCTGCACGATCCCATCGACGTGACCCAGGAGGTCGGGCAAGTGATGACATCGGCCGATCGGCGACTGCAGTTAGCGTTCGCCTATGCAGGTAGAGTTGACACGGACGGCCGCAAGCACCGTATCGACATGCGTCCCGAGGATGCGCGGTGGGAGCCGAGGCTGCGCCGCCGGCGTTAAGTGACGACAAGCTACGGAGTCCGAAATCGGGGGTCAGGCGTGTCTCAACAGAGTCGGATATCTTAAAATTTTAAATGGAATAATTGATATATAAACGTCATGTATCGAATGGGATTTGAGTCGAATAGGGGAGCCGGATCGGCCGCTGTAGGTCGTCGGTCCCGCGCCGAAGGGGGCCAAGCTCCATCGCGCATCGTCAACGCCTTGGCGCAATCCCGCGCGCGCAGGCGCGGCTCGGCTGGCAGCGGCGTGCCTCGCGGCATGAATCCCGCGGCCGCACCGCGTGCGCCGACCGCCCGGTCGCGTCTCCGCGCGTGGCCGGCGGCGTCTTCTCGCTCGACATGCCCTGAGTTATTCTTATTTCGAGAATACGGCCCGACGGGCCGGCAAGAGATCATGGCACCTCGACCAGGGAGCGGGGCCCGCATGTCGGATCAAGTTGCAGCCCACCGGCTTATAGCTGCCATTCAAGACCTTTCCCTCGCCCAGGATCTGGATGCGATCGTCGCGACCGTTCGCCGCGCGGCCCGTGAGCTGAGCGGCGCGGACGGTGCGACCTTCGTGCTGCGCGAGGGCGACCTGTGCTGTTACGTCGACGAAGACGCTATCGGGCCGCTGTGGAGGGGCCGGCGTTTCCCGATGGATGCGTGCATCAGTGGCTGGGTGATGCGGCATTGCCAGGCCGTGGTCATCGCCGACGTCTACGATGACGAGCGTATCCCAGCCGACGTCTATCGTCCGACGTTCGTTAAGAGCCTGGCGATGGTGCCGATCCGCGCGGTGGACCCCATCGGCGCCATCGGCAACTACTGGGCCGCCACCCATGCCGCCAGCGCGGAGGAAGTCAATCAGCTGCGGGCGCTGGCCGACGCGACGGCGGTGGCGATGGAGCGCGTGCGGGTCTATCAGGAGCTCGAGCAGCGGGTGCGCGAGCGCACGTCCGAGCTCGAGGAAGCGAATCGCCGCCTGGTCGACGAGATCGAGGAGCGGCGCGGCGCGAGACAGGGCCGGGACAACAGCGGGACCGATGCGCGGCGCAGCCGCCAGGAGCGCGTTCAGCTCGCCAGCGTGCTCGCATCCGGGATCGCTCACGAGCTCAACCAACCGTTGAGCGCCGCGATCACCTATGCGGATGTGGCCGTGCGGCTGCTGCGCCGTCACGGCGGTGATCACGGGCAGGCGATCGAGCTCATGGAGAAGGCGAGCGCGCAGAATTGGCGCGCCGTGAGCATCATACGCCAGTTTCGTGAGCTGCTGCGGCGCGGGGTGCCGGAGCTTCAGGCCGTCGAGCTCGATGAGGTCGTCCGTTCGGCGGTGGAGTGCGTGGAGGCATCGGCCCGTGAGGCCGGCTTCGCCGTCGGTGTCGATATCGGCGAGGACCTGGGGCGAGTGCGATGCGAGCGGCGACAGATCGAGCACGTGGTGCAGAATCTGCTGCGCAACGGCCTCGAGGCCATGCGCGATGCGGGCATCGTCCGCGGATCACTGCGGGTGCGCGCGCGTCCGGGTCGGCCGGGGTACGCGCAGGTCAGCGTCTCCGATGACGGCCCCGGCCTGAGCGCCGAGGCACGCACTAAGCTGTTTATGCACTTCCATACGACCAAGGGAAGCGGCCTCGGCCTGGGGCTGTCGGTCAGCAAGAGCATCGTCGAAGCTCACGGCGGGCAGCTCTGGGTCGACTCCGGCGGGCAGGGCGGGGCCACCTTCCATTTCACGTTGCCGCTCAGCGAATCCGAGCAGCGGCAGCAGCAACAACGGGAACGGCGGGATCGGACCTCTGTAAGCGGTTGATGAGGAATCATAAGACGGTAAAACTTGCCTCGAAAAGGGCCTTGGTCCGCCGTTCTTACCACCGCGCCTGGTGCCGGTGGCTCTTTGCGGCACGGCGGCGCTATGGGCGGTGCGTGCCGAGCCATGCGGTCGCATTCGACCAGTATCGCTGAGCGGAGCCGAGCCGCTGTAATCGGTTTCGTCGAGATGGGCCTCGCGCCTCCGTGCCGCAACGCGGCGGACGGAATGTGCGCCATCATGCACATGCCCGTGTCCGCCGAGCCCTGAGCCCGGCGGAGCCTGTTGCGCTCAAGATCCGGCTGCGGACACCACCTCTACGACAAGTGGGCCCTTCGTCAGTTACGGGCACGGCTAGGCCGCTCGGCCCGGAGGTGGCGCGATGTTTTGCACTTTTGCTGTCGTCGAGGCAAGATCCGGAAACGACCTCGACCGGACGGCCCCAGGAGAGACTGGACATGCACATATCAGAGATGAGCTGGCCTCCCGAGGCTGTTGCCAAGCACGCCGATGACTTCCAATGGCGCGACCGCGGGAGCAACTGCGCTCTGGACTTCCATGGCGACCCGTTTCAGGCGCGTTTGACGGTGCTCTCGGACGGGAATCACCACATGGCCCTCGAGCAGGCCCTGACGGCCTTCGCGCAGCAGAGCGACGAAGTCGATGAGATCTTCTATGTCACGCTCCCGCCGGGGGTCCTTCAGCCCATACTCGAGCAACAATCGCTACGGTTGGGGAACCTGCGGCTGTCCATCCTGCCACAGATCCTCATTGGGCCACAGGGCTGGCTCGAGCGTCTTGCCGAAGCCGGTCAGTGTCGGGCACCGCGCCCATTTGCCCGCAGTCTGGGGAATTCGCTCCTGGTGCGCCGGGGCAATCCGCTGCAAATCAAGGGGGTTGCCGATCTTTATCGCGACGATGTACGGCTGTTCGTTTCCAATCCGGTGCGTGAAAAGGCGAGCCATTCGATTTACCGGGAGACCTTGGCTGCCTTGGCTGAGGCCGAGGGGCTCGAGCCGTCATTGCTCCTGGAGCGGCTCGAGCGGGGTTTGGATGGCATCGTGCACGGTGAGCATGTCCACCATCGAGAGGCGCCGGCTGCAGTGCATAGCAAGGAAGCCGATGTCGCCGTGCTCTACGATCATCTGGCCTTGCGGTTCGAGCGGATTTTTCCCGACACGTTCGAGCGAATCCCCTTGCCGGGAGCCGGCGCCGACCCCGTGGACCCGGCCCAGAAGACCACCACCTACGGCATCGCAAGGGCGGCTGGCTCGGAGGATTCCGTCGCGGATGCGCTTTGCGACCATTTTCGCAGCTCGGAGACCATGGAAACCTATGAATTCCATGGCTTGGCACCTGCGTAAAAAATGCCCCGCACGAAGCGGGGCAGGCGGAGCCTACATGCCTGAGAATCCGGCCACAACGAGCGTGATCAGCCGAAAGTTATGAACATCGCCGAGGTCCAGGCCATGGATCCATCCATTTGGCGTCCGGCGAGATAAACCGGACGAAAACCGTGGGGACCATTATGCGGCGCGATATCCAATGTGCCGGAGACGTCCCGGGGCATGGCGGCGTCGCTCAACCGCTCCAGAGCAAGAAACATGTCCTGACCGCCGAGCTCTTTGCATAGTTTTGACTCGGCAATCAGTTCCTGGCCCGTGATCTCCCACTCGAACGTCGGGCAGTGCACGAACGGATTACCCTTCAGGGGGTCGCCCACCTTCACATAGCCGTCGATGGTGCCTTCGACACGGATACGGCATTGCGCAAGATTGGTGATATCGATCTCCACTGCGTCCGCATCGCCGTAGGTGTCGGAACGAAAACCGATCTGCGTGGGTGAGGCGCGCCAGCAGGTTTCTTCCGAGTGCTCGAACCCCTGTCCCCTGAACCCGTTGATGATCCCATTGGTGATGGTGATGACGCCCTTCCATTCGGCCCAGCGGTAGCGATCCTTGATCCGCGCACCGCCCCAGCGCAAACGAAGGCGGCGCTCGGAATGGCCATACTCGGCAAGGAGGTCGCGGCGCCAAATGCAGCCCTCATGGTCGTAGGCGGCAATCTCGTCCCAGCCCGCATCGCCCAAAAAACGATAGTTCACTTCAGCGGTGCCCTTGTGCGTAAGCTCGTCTCCCTGTATGAAGTCACCGCAAGAGGCCAATGCGACCAGCCGCTCCCCGGTCGTGGCCCAGGTGTGGCGCGCACGCACGGCCTTGCCGATGGTCGCCCGGTCGAGGGAATGGGCGAGGATCCCAGTCACACCGCCCTTGACGCCGAACACCGCCGTTCCCGGTACACCGCCGCCGCAACGCCCGCGGTGTTCGTCACCGTTTGCCGAGGCGCCTAGCTTATACCCTCGCGCCATCACGTCTCGATAGAGCCACGGAAACTGCCCCCAGGCCGAGCCGATCTCCACTAGCCGTTCCAGCACCGGGTGGTGCCAGTCCATGATGCAACGGCGGCCGCCCACGTGAGGCATTAGCAAATGGCCCTCTGGATCGTGAATGTAGGTCGCCCAGAGCTCTTCCAGCGGCCACGCTCCCGGCTCGATGGTGTCGCCGGTCATGTCCTCGTTCCATTCGAAGGAGCGACACACGTTGCCGTCTTTGCCAAAGGGAAACTGGGGCGTCTTCCCGTGGAGGAAAACGACATTGTGATCGCCGCCGGCACATGAATTACCGCACCACTCGGTACCGGGATAGCACACGAACCGGCCGTCCTCGTTCAAACTCTCGATCAACTCCACCGCCTGATCCCAGCGTTCCTTCGTAATTTGAAAGTCGTTGGCCGTATACCCGAGCACATCGAGCCCGGCCACATCACGGCCGTAGGTCAGGTTATAGCTCGTGGAGTTCGTACCCACGGTGTCATCGGAATGCACGTGCAGGTCTCCGTAGTATACGCGTGGCACGTCAAGCTCATCGCTGAGCGTGACGTAGAAGGTCTCCTCCGAGACCACGGGATGATTGGGCATGTGAGCGCATACCGCAAGCTCTCCCGGGCTCTGGGTGGGTAAGTCCTCGATCAACGCGGCGGCCCAGCCATTTTCAGAGATGGGAATCGTTCGCTCGAACACTGTCTCGCCCTCGAGCATTGCGGTCACCGCCACTGAGTCATCTAAGTCCCAACAGGCGTTGCCCCATCCGTCTTCGACGCGAATGCACAGGGGGACCGGCTCTGCGGTGCGGGCCAGACGCGAGCCGACCATCTCGAGCCGGCCCGGAGGTCCGGGCACGATGTCGATCACAACGTCTCCGGGAATGTCCGCAAAGCGCGAGGTGCCCAAGGGATCGATGTAGCACCGAAACCGAAAGCCTTCCTCAACAAAGGTTTGCACCCGGGTCCCTGGGCCGCCGGCGCGCTTGTCGCCCAGGCGAATGATGATGTGATCGCCAGGCTTGAGATACCCATCCACGGTATCCACGATCACCGCCTTCTGATACGGGCGCTCGTGCCCTTTCTGGTCGAAGCGTACCTTGAGAGATTGCACCGTCGCCGGGCTCTGGCCCTCGGCCAAAGGCCCCGCTTGGTATTCGGCGGAGACATAGTTGGCGCCCTTGGGGTCCGTGGTCTGGAACAAGGCCCAGTCGGAATAGAACTTGAACGTGGCCTTGATCCACGCCCCGTCGGCAATGCCCGATGCGCCGATCTCGTAGTCCAGCACGATCTCCTCCCAGCTGCCGGCCACCAGCTTCTCCGTATGGCAGGTCACTTTGCCTAGGAACGGCATGTCCTTGGTCTTCTCGTAAAGGCCTTCCGGGGCCGTATAGCTGCCCAACCTTTCCTGCAGCTCCGCGTTGGTCAATTTTTTCATTAAAAACTCCTCTTGCAGCTAGGTTGGTGAGCCCCCGAGCGCTGGTTGCCGACCGACCCCTTGCGCGGGGGTGACCCACGAGCTGGCCGAAGCCGCCAACCATCCAAGAGCTTCGTGGCTTGCCGAGCTCTTTCGGGGCCTCTACGGAGCGATTGCCGTGGTACTCATCCGAACCGGCGGCCTTCAGTCTGCTTTCTGTTTGTGGGCGACCCACTCGGGCAGCTCGTAGTCGCAGCCACTCTGCGCATAGGTCGGATCCCTGCGTCCGTCCGCAGCCTGCGCCGCATGCAACCCGTGCTCGACCTCAGCGGGTCGAGCTCCGGCTCGGCCTTCCTGATCCGGGGGTCGCCTATTGGCTTGTCGTTGCTGCGGTCGGTCCGAGCCTTGCTCCCATCCAGCGCCACATGATCTCGCTCACGAACCCAGAGCACCTAAATAGGCAAGTCCGTCAGCGCACCGGCGCCCCTTACGGAAGCCTCTCAAGGCACGCAAACTCCGCCTATTCATCGTGGTGACCGCCACAAAATCCGTTCGCCGCTAACCCGCTTCGGCAACGCGCTCCGTCGTGCCGACCCCTCATCGTGGACGTACGCCAAAAAGCTCGTGATCGCAGCGCGGTCATACGGCCGAACCCCCGCCTCGCGGGATATCTCTGCACGGTGGCCGGTAGGCCCAGATCTTCGGTGACGGCCTCCGATACCTTGCGCGCTAGACGGCATTCGGGCACGAAACCGCGCCAAGGCACGGAAACTTCAGCGTTTTTTACTCCAGAAGACGAAGGCGTTCTGTCGGCCAGCCGACATACAAAACCCCGGCGCGCCTGGACGCTATATCGGACAGCTCGGATGAGCGCTGCCAGCATGCCCAATCGGCCTCTGCGCCGACTGTCAGAACGACCATTCGGACACAGTCCAAGACGGCAGCTCACCGAGCGGGTCGCGGAACTGGAAGTTGCGGTCGTCCCTTAAAGATGTCTTAGAGATAGAGCTACAGCTCGATGCAATTGGCGTTTTGATGTCAGCCAATTTTTGCATAGAAGGCTGATTAAGGATAGTAACAAGTTAAGGACAGTAATAGGTATTGAAGTAAAAAATCATAACGGAGGATGCGATCGCCACTGCAGCTTGCAACTCATAAAGCCAAAGGAGAGCGGTTATGCGTAACAGATTTATGACCACGCTAAGCATGGCCCTCGTCAGCCTGTGTTTTGCATACCCGGTACTTGGGTCAGATTACCCGAATCGCCCGATTAAGTTTTACACCATGGTGCAGCCGGGCGCTCAAATCGATCTCCTAGCCAGAGGGCTCGCAGACCGCTTCGGCAGAGCCATCGGACAACCCGTCACGGTGCGCAATATACCCGGTGGGTCCCATGGGAGTGTGATGGCCACCGAGCTGAGTAAAGCCGATCCCAATGGTTATACATTTGGCATAGCAGCTACGACTGCCTACACGTATGCTCCGCATCATGCGCCGACGCAGTACTCATTTGACGACTTCACGTACGTTACGCTGGTAGCCCTGAATTCAAGTGGCTTTATCGCCAACTCCGATAAACCGTGGAAAACCTTAAAAGAGGCCTTCGAATGGGCCCGAAAGAATGATGAAGCGTTAGTGTGCATGTTTCATGGTACTGACGATCGTGATGCTATCCAGCGCATCGCGAAGAAGGAAGGCGTCAACATTTCGCTTATTCCGAGCAAGGGCGGCCCTTCGGTAATAAAAGCCGTCACGGGCGGGCATGCGGATATAGGGTACGTGGGCGCCATTCTGTATGAGCATGTCGAGGCTGGGCGTATCAAGCTGCTTGCCTCTGCACTAAATCAGAGACTGCCCCCCATTCCGGACGTGCCTACCCTTAAGGAGCAGGGCTACGACGAAGCGGTGGAAATGATTGTAGCCATGGTTGCGCCTAAAGGCCTCCCCTCTGACCAACTGGCCAAGGTGAAAGAGGTCACAGCCGAGCTCGCAGCCGATCCAGAAACCCAAAAGTTCATTACCGAAGAGCTTTTGATGCTTCCCGTGGACTGGGGGCACGATCATGCCGTGACCTATATGAAGGAAGCGTATGAGCACTTTGGCGCGCAAGCGCGATAGAAAAGGTGTTAGGATCGAGCTTTAATTAATCATGAGCTTACATTGGCGTGAGCGTTCATAAGGTACCTCGGTAAGCCTCGGGTTCCTGGCTCGCGCACAACGAGCTCTATATCGGCGGAGTACTCCGCGGGGGAGGAGCGCGTGGCGTCGGCGTTCGTTTGACACACGTTCCTCCTCCCGCGGATTTTCCCGCAGCGGTTCGGTAACCTTTCCGGACCTGGCTTCCCGGAGACAGAGGGTTGACATACAAGGTGACCATAGTGGGGGTGACCGCCGCCCCGCCGAACAGGGAGAGTTTTAATCAGCCTATCAAAGAGCAGTAGCGCATGACCAGAATACAGCGCGACACAGTAATCTACATCTGCATCGCTCTAGGTAGCGTGGCCTTATTAATATCGATCATCCCGGCCTACACGCCGCCCTATCCGGGGTATGGCGCATCACCAGCCCTTGTACCCAACGTAGCCGTCGGCATCATGCTGGTAATGTCGGTGTTGGCCTTGGTGCGCAATGGATTAGCCTATTGGTGGGGGCGAACAAGAAGCCCTGAGGAGAGCGAGTATCCCGATGAGGGCGAATCAGACGGATTTAGTCAAGTAGGCAAGGTAAAGATATGGCACCTCGGTCGCCTCATCATTCCGTGCGCCCTGTTGATACCAGCCATGGATTGGATCGGCTATATACCAGCCGGAATCGCCTTCATGTTGGTAATTCAGTATCTTGTCGGCCGGCGCGAGCCCATACGACCGGTGATTCTGTCCTTTGCTGTGGTCTTCATAATTTACGTGGCCATGCGTTACGGATTCAATGTACCCGTGCCAGGGGCATGACGACTTACGCTTGGAGTAGGAATGGAACCGATCATTGCTGGACTTTTAGATGCTCTTTTGCCTATCAGCTTGTTATTCGTGTTTGTGGGCGTCGCAGCGGGTGTCGCGATAGGAGCGATTCCCGGCATGAATGGGCCTATGGCCATTGCGCTATGCATACCGCTTACCTACTACATGTCCCCACTGGCCGCCATCGGCTTTCTCGTGGGTCTCAATAAGGGGGCTTTTTTCGGCGGCGCGATCTCGGCGGTATTACTTAGAACCCCAGGTACTCCTGAAGCGGCAGCGACGACCTGGGATGGGTATCCATTAACCAGACAAGGTAAAGGCGAGAAAGCGCTCCGCATGGCGCTCTATGGGTCGGTTTCAGGCGATTTCATCTCCACCATGGTGCTTGTTCTGATCGCGGCGCCATTAGCGACGGTGGCCTTGTACATGGGCCCGCCCGAGATGTTCGCCTTGATTTCTCTGGCTTTGACGGTCATTGCGGGAATCGGAACCAAATCCATTTCCCGAGGCCTTATTGCAGCCGGATTGGGGCTTTTAGCAGGCATGATAGGTACCGAGCCCGTCACAGCATTGCCACGTCTTACCTTTGGCATCTATCAATTGGAGAGTGGCCTATCGCTCATTCCCGTAGGCATTGGGTTGCTGGCTTTTTCGGAAATCCTCATCCACCTAGAGCGCCACGTTCATCAAGGTAGCGGCCACGAATCCGCCATCTCATTCTCATCCAAGCCAGAGGATCGGTACGTTTCCTGGAAGGAATATAGGGACAATATGAAAACGATCCTACGGTCGAGCTTGATAGGCATAGGGGTCGGAGCTATGCCCGGCCTAGGTGCACCAGTGGCATCTTTTTTGTCCTATGACCGTGCGCAGAAAAGATCGAAAAAACCCGAAGAGTTCGGTAAGGGAAGACTCGAAGGCATCGCCGCCGCGGAACCGGCCAATAGCGCTGTTGTGGGCTCAAGCCTTATCCCTTTATTCGTCTTAGGAATTCCCGGTAATTTGGCCGTCGCCATGCTGATGGGCGCGTTCATGGTACACGGCATGATGCCTGGCCCCTTGTTGTTCGAGAAGAATGCGCAGCTGATATACGGCATTTTCGGCAGTCTCATTATTGCGAGCTTCTTCCTGCTTATCATCGGGCGCTTTGGTTTAAAGTTATTTTGCAAAGCGGTTGAGATACCAGCTGTCGTTTTATATCCGATCGTTATATTTACCTGCATCATGGGCGCGTATTTGGGGCAATCGGATATATTTGATGTCAAGGTAATGTTATTTTTCGGGGTTTTCGGGTATATCATGAGGAAGTTTGATTTTTCATATGTCGCGTTTCTTATAGGATTTATCCTTGTTCCGGAGTGGGAACGGGCGCTTCAACAGGTCGTTATTACATCGCAATATGATCCGTACATGTTCTTTACGCGTCCCGTGGCCATGATTTTGATGTTGCTTACGTTTTTTGTCGTGATAAAGACGTTCATAGGTGGTATTAGAAGAGATAAGCATAAGAACCTTGAAACAAAAATGGGCACGTAGCTAGCGTGCGTCCACGAGCATAGCAACTAATGATACTCGGGCTTCCAAGATGGCCGTCCGGCCGATCCTGTAAACACGACATCCTCCCGTGAAAGAAGCGGTGGGAGCTTCCTCAATGGCTGGTTTTTGGGGTCGCTCGCGCATCCAAGTAGACGGTTATCTGGATCTGCGGTCACGTGGCATAAATGTTGGTTGCGCCGAGACGCCGAGACCCTTCACTGACGTTGTGCCGAAATCGGTCGGCCCACAGCGTCAAAGCCGACGCGCTGGGGAAGGTGCCCACGACCAGGGTATGACGGGGGATGCCCCGCATGATGGGTTCCAATGGGTCATAGGCGCAGGTTCGGCGCCAGCAAGGGCGGCGGAACGATCCGCGTGCCAGCGCCGAAGTGGCAGGAGCTGCATTACTAATTGAATTCCAAAGAAAAAGTTTTCGGAGCGGCGTGATCGCTCGGGCCGGCGCGCGTACGATTGAAATTTCGCGCATCTGGCGTAGCATAGATGTGAGCACTGTAGGTGCAAGAAATCGAAGAGCGTCGACCCGCCATGCAAGTTGGCGGGTTGCTCGTATCAAGGGCCGACGACGATGGCCATCCCACAGCATCAGTGGTATCTCCCTCCATCAGATTTCATCGGCCGGATGTCACCGACCGACTGGTCGGGTCTGCTGGCCCTGGGGCACGCGCACGAATTCCGTAAAGGCGACCACGTGTTTCGATCTGGGGCACCCGGGGGCAACGTATACCTGCTCGAGCATGGCCGCGCGAAGATTTACAAGCTTTCAGGCACGGGCAAAGAGGTTATTCTCTGGTTTTGCTTTCCTGGTGAGATGTTCGGGCTCGCCGAAGTGTCACGGGGTGGGGCTAGGGACGTATATGCACAGGTATGTACTGATGCACGGGTGCATGCCATCCGGCGCGAGGATTTTGTCACCTTTCTCGAGACTCGCCCCCACGTCGCTGTGCAAATGATCGACGTGCTCGCATGCCGGATGCGAACCTTGGGCGAAATGATGCTGAATCTTGTGACCGACGACGTGGAGTCGCGGGTCGCAAAGCTGTTGATCCGGCTCTGCGCCTGCTACGGACAGCACAGCGACCACTGCGTTGTGCTGGATATTCCGTTGACGCATCAGGAGATGGCAGATATGATCGGCACGACGCGCCAGACGGTCACCAGCGTCTTGAACGGACTCAAGCGGCAGGGCGTGCTACGCGTCGAACGCCACCACATTCTTGTGGAGCAAGAGCGCCTGCTGGAGCGGCTAACGTCCGCGGGTTGAACATGCGTTTGCACTTTACCCGAATTAGAGGGACAGTATACGTATTTCCGCGCGCCTTCCGGATCCCTTACGCACCCAAGTCACGCCGCGTATCCCCTGACGGCCGATCGCGACCATGGCGTCGGATAGCTTCCTTAATCACCTCTTGCTCGTGTTCGGGTGTGGGGGCGTCCTTGAAGAGATGGATGTCGATGAGCGCCTGGTCCACTCCAAGGCGGGCGGGCTCCGGCATTGAACGGGAATTGGAGCCGCGCCACCAGCCGGCCCTTCCTTCCACACCAGAAGAACTTCGACTCCGCACCTCGGGATATCTTGAGCCCGTGCCTCATCCCGTCATAGGCGCTTTATTCCCCTGTATGTGGACTGGGAATGAAGGCGGCATGAACCGTTCCAGATCCTCCGGCGCCTCCTCGCTGGAGGTCGGACCGCCGCGGCCTCCTCCAGGTTCCGACCGTCGCGTAATTGACGCTTCGAAACCCAAGCTTGAACGTTGACTCTTTGGCAGTCGCGTGTTACCCCAAGAAACTTGACTAATGGGCTTCTGATTGGTTGATCTCGCCCACTCGGACGTTCGGGCGAGTGGCTGGACTCGAGGCGGACACGCTTACCGTTGGCTGCGTTCACATAAGAACTGGCTAATATGGGGGAACGTTAATGTATAATCCCTTCGCCGAACTCACGGCCTTTCTGTCCCCTGCTTTCATGCAGGTCTATATCGTCCTCATGATATTGGCGGTCGCCGCCGGGACGATATTCGACATGTTTCACAAGCGCAGCTTTCAATTCTTCATGCTGCGCCGGCAGGACTCGGAGGCCCGGGCCAAGCGGCGGCTCAGCGGCGGGGAGAAGCTCTCGCTGATGCTCAAGACGCTCGGGAAGGAGGTGCTGACCTCCGGCGAGTTCTGCAACGTCAGGCGCAGGATCTCGCACCTCCTGCTGTTCTATGGGTTCATCCTCTACATCCTCTCGACCCTGGTGATGGTGTACGGCTATCCGACGCCGGTCACGCCGACGCCGGGAATCTGGCCGTTCCTGTGGAACCTCGGGGCCGTGATGATCCTCGTCGGCGGCGGCTGGTTCTTCTTCTTTATCCGGGTGAACGTCAGCTACGAGGAGGACCCGCCATACCGTTTGATCCCTGCGGATCTGTTCATCGGCAGCCTGCTGGCGAGCGTCCTGTTCGCGCTCATCTGGGAGATCGTGCAGACAGGCGGCAGCCTGGTGGCGACCCAGATCTTCTTCTGGATTTACCTCTTCCTCACGACGGTGCTCTTCGTCACCGTGCCCTGGTCCAAGTTCGCCCACATGTTCTACAAGCCCACGGCGGCCTACCAGAAGAGGGTCGAGGAGGCCGGCGACACGATGAATCTGCCGACGGAGGCTTACGGCCACAAACAAGTGGCCGCGCCCGGTCGCACTCGCACTTAAGGGGAGGTGATTCAGGATGCCCACGTTTGTCGACATGACGAAATGCGACGGTTGCGGACAGTGCGTGGAGATCTGTCCCTCCGACATCATGCACATCGACCCCCACTACCGGCGGTCGTACAACATCGAGCCCAACTTCTGCTGGGAGTGCTACTCGTGCGTGAAGTCATGCCCGCAGCACGCGATCGACGTGCGCGGCTACGCCGACTTCGCGCCGCTCGGCCACAAGTGCCGGGTGCACAGGGACGAGGAAGGCGGAATGGTCTACTGGCGGATCGTGTACCGGGACGGGCGCGAGAAGAACTTCGCTTTCCCGATCCGGACCACGCCCTGGGGCTCGATCAAGGCGCCGCAGGACTATGAGGCTCCCGGCGCCGACGCGCTGAAGTCGCCCGAGCTCGCGCACGAGCCGCTGGAGCTCAAGGTGGACTCGCTCCCCACCCTGGAAGACGCACAGAAGCGAGGCTGATCCCATGGCCAAGATATCGAGAAAAACCGTTTTCGTGGATTCGGACGTCCTGATCCTGGGCGGCGGCTTCGGCGGCTGCGGCGCCGCCTACGAGTCCCGGTACTGGGGGCGCGATGCCAAGATCGTCCTCGTCGAGAAGGCCAACATCGAGCGCAGCGGCGCGGTCGCGCACGGCCTGTCGGCGATCAACTGCTACATGGGCATGCGCTGGAACGAGAACCAGCCGGAGGACCACGTGCGCTACGCTCGCGCCGACCTGCTGGGCCTCACGCGCGAGGACCTCGGCTACGACATCGCCCGGCACGTGGACTCGACCGTGCACAAGTTCGAGGAATGGGGCCTGCCAATCATGAAGAACAAGGAGACCGGCCAGTACCTGCGCGAGGGCAAGTGGCAGATCATGATCCACGGCGAGAGCTACAAGCCGATCATCGCCGAGGCGGCCCGGAAGTCGGCCACTGAGGTCTACAATCGGATCATGGTCACCCATCTGCTGAAGGACAAGAAGAATCCCGAGCGGGTCGCCGGCGCCGTAGGCTTCGGGGTCCGCGACGGGAAGTTCTACGTCTTCCGGGCGAAGTCGGTCATCGTGGCCGCTGGCGGCGCCTCGCACATCTACCGCCCGCGCGCCATCGGCGAGGGCACGGGTCGGACCTGGTACGCGCCGTGGAGCAGCGCCTCGGCCTACGGGCTCCTGATACCGATCGGCGTCAAGATGACGCAGATGGAGAACAAGATCGTGCTCGCCCGCTTCAAGGACGGGTACGGACCGGTCGGCGCCTGGTTCCTGCTTCTCAAGTCGCATGCCGAGAACGCCTACGGGGAGAAGTACGAGGAAAGGTGGTTCGACGAGATCAAGGGCATGGTCGGGGACTACGCGGAGCAGCACCCGTTCCCGACCTGCCTGCGGAATCACGCGATGCTCCAGGAGATCAAGGCCGGCCGCGGGCCCATCTACATGAAGACGGAGCACGTGCTCGACACCAAGGAGAAAGAGGAGATCGGCTGGGAGGACTTTCTGGACATGACGATCGGCCAGGCGGTCGTGTGGGCGTCGCAGAACATCGACCCCAAGGAGCAGCCGTCCGAGCTGATCACCTCCGAGCCCTACGTGATGGGCTCGCACGCCACCTGCTCCGGCGCGTGGGCGAGCGGCCCGAAGGATCTCGCACCGGACGACTACGAGTGGGGCTACAACCGGATGATGAGCATCAAGGGGCTTTTCGGCGCCGGCGACACGATCGGCGGCACGGCCCACAAGTTCTCGTCGGGCTCCTACACGGAGGGCCGGCTCGCCGGCAAGGCGGCCGTCGAGTACGCCCAGGATATGGGCGGCGCCATGCCCGAGCTCGACGACCGGGAGATCGAGCGGCTCAAGGAGGAGGTGTTCAAGCCGCTGGACAACTACGCGGTGGGCCGCAACGAGATCGTCGCCGGCACCGTGGCGCCGGGCTACATCTCGCCGCTCCAGGGCCTGCAGCGTCTCGAGAAGATCATGGACGAGTACGTCGGCGGCATCAGCACCTTCTACGTGACCAACGAGCATATGCTCAATCGAGGCCTGAAGCTCCTGGAGATGCTGAAGGAGGACCTCGAGCATATCGGCGCCGAGGATCTCCACCAGCTCCAGCGCGCCTGGGAGCTCAACCACCGCGTCTGGACCTCGGAGTCGGTGACCCGGCACACGCTGTTCCGGGACGAGACCCGGTGGCCGGGCTACTACTATCGTGCCGACCATCCGAAGCTGGACGACGACGAGTGGCACGTCTTCACCGGATCCACGTACGACCCGAAGACCGGCGAGTGGCACATGGAGAAGCTTCCCCAGCACCACCTCTTCAGCTGAGGAGGCTTATTCGTAGGTCGGCCTTCGGGCCAACATGTCGGACTGAGTCCCGACTTACAATGTAACTTCTAAATCGGGTCCGGAACGCAGTCCCCGCTGATGCTGGCGGGGGCTGCGTCCCGACCCTTTTTTCGTAGAATTCGGGGACAGTATACGAATTCGGGGACAGTATACTCATTTCGCCTTTTCATCGATTCACGGACTAGAATTCAGGGACAGTATACTTATTTCGTTTTTTCATCGATTCACGAAGTCCGCAAGTGCTACCGTCCGGCATGCATGCTCTTTCGCGCCGGCGAAATAAGTATACTGTCCCCGAATCCTGACGCTGACCACGATCCCCGTCCACCACGGTCCGACTC
>JABAHQ010020894.1_pt2 | contig 28893 bp, 22 predicted proteins | sample 7062091 | NCBI WGS metagenome assembly JABAHQ01 (sample SAMN14534359, study PRJNA622989) | marine sediment metagenome | biome: marine biome [ENVO:00000428]; feature: marine pelagic biome [ENVO:01000023]; material: deep marine sediment [ENVO:00002113] | place: India: Gulf of Kutch | collected...
CCGGCGACATCCTCACTGCCGACCCAACACCACATCCAGGGGTTCCAGCCTTCAGCCGGCTTAACATTGTCGGCCATCCGCTGTCGCCGTTCTGGGGGGCAAATGCCGGAGATGCGGGTGACATAGGTGCGAATGCCGTAGGCACGGGTAAAGCTGGCTAACAAGTCTTCGCCGGCTCTTTTGGAGTAACTGTACGAGTCTTCAGGATAGCAGGGATGGTTTTCGTCAATCGGGAGGGCTTGTAAGGGGAATGGTGTGTCGCTGATACGAAAGCCATGCCCCAAGGCACAATTGCTACCGGCCATAACCACTGTCTGAACACCGGCCTCAATGGCGGCTTGCATCAGGTAGTAGGTTCCTAACATATTCGTTTTGAAGGTAGCGTCAAAGGGAATGCCTTGTTCCTCGGCCCGGGAACGCAGTCGTGGGTGATCGACAGGCCACGGTTGTGCCCCAAGATGCTGGATGACCTGTACCCCTTCTACAGCCCGTTGGCAATCCGTAAAGTTGCTCAAATCTCCTTGAATCCACGGAAGGTGCGAAAACGCTTCGGCCGGTTTTTGCCGCGACATCAAGACCAGTTCATAGTGTTCCGCTAACTCACGGATGACAAAAGGACCAAGCCTGCCGCTGGCTCCGGTAATTAGTATTTTCATAGAATTCCTCAGCGAATAATAGATGTATTTTTTGGCGCATTAGAGCCTATTATACTCCCCTTGTTATAAGGCACAAACTTTATTTGTGGGCGCTGGCCATCATCCTTGATGTTCATCATGAACCTCGTTTCGATTTTATATTTGGCTTAAACCATCAGTCTTCAAAGTCAGGCCAATCTGCAAAGACCTCGGCCGGATGTTCAGTCAGGATCATTGGATCATACAAGGTGTCATCAGCCTCGACCAGATGACCGGCAGGCATGAGGTATTGATTGCCAAAGTGGGTAGTGAGTTCTAACTTGTATTTCGACTCAAGCCTGCGCGTCCCTTCGATTTGCTCTCGCTCCGCAGCGTCAAAGTCTATGGATTTATTGGCCAGATCTTGCAGATGGGTCAGCGCCTCTTTCGCCGCGCCGGCGGCGTTTTGGGCCAGATTGTTTTGTTCATCTGGATCATGTTGCAGGTCGAAAAAGAGGGGCTCACACCCCCGAAAGCGCACATATTTATAATGCCCCCAGCGAATCATCCGAAACTCGGTCCCTTCGCCCCAGCGGGGAACCAGGTTATCACAGAAGATGGGGCGATGATCGAGTGTGGCTGCTCCGCTTGTGGCCGCCGAGAGATCAAGGCCGGCCAGATCTTCTGGGGGCTGAAGACCGGCCCAGGCACAAAAGGTGGGGAAAAGATCGTAGAGGCCGGCCGGGGTGTGGACGTGGTGAGCTGGCAGTTCGCCCCGACGTTGTTGGGGCAGGGAAATAATGAGCGGCACGCGGGTACAGGCTTCGTACCAGCCGTGCTTCCACCAGGTGCCATGTTCTCCGGCCATTTCGCCGTGGTCGGTGGTATACACGATGATCGTGTTTTCTAAAAGGCCGTCGGCCTCCAGCCGTAACAACAGATCGCCGATGACTTCGTCCAGATAGGTTACGCAGGCAAAATAGGCCGCCCGGGCGCGCCTCATCTCCTCATGCGAAATCCGGTCTACTTTAAAACCCCGGCGCATGCCCACGCTCAGCGGGTGTTCGTAAGCGTCGCCTGAGGCGGGCACCTTGGGTTCGGTGACGCCATTGGGCCAATAACGCTCGAAATGGCGACGCGGGGCTGTCAGGGGGAAGTGGGGCCGACTGAAGGAGGCACAGAGGAACCACGGTTTGCCGGGGTGGGCATGCTGGTGCTCACGCAGGAAGGCAACCGTTTCGTGGGCAACTACTTCATCCTGAATTTTGCTCTCTGGGATGGCAGTAATACCTGCCTTGCTGGTGCGTTCCACCAGACTATCGCCTCGCAGCCGCAATGGTTCCCATTGATGTCCCGTGCGGCCGGTTAAATCGCCGTAAGGACGGTGTTGGAAGCCGTGAAACTGCAAGTTGCCACCAAAATGCATTTTACCGATTAAGCAGGTCGTATAGCCCCCGGCGGCCAAAACCTTAGGGATGGTTGGGAGCGCAGGATCCAGGATCGAGTTGTTGTTCCAGGCCCCACAGTCGCGTGCTTCACGCCCCGCCAGCAGACACATTCGGGAGGGGGTGCAAAGAGGCATCTGGCAATAGGCATCGGTGAAGACAGTTCCCTGGGCGGCTAACCGGTCGAAGGTTGGGGTATAAGCCGGTTCACCGCCCGCCTCAGGTGGCATATGACCCATAAAACGGAAACTGTGTTCGTCGCTGAAGAGGAAGAGAATGTTAGGTTGGGTTGACATCTTGCGCTCCTTATTGGTTTCTTAATATCCATCTCTGAATAGTTCAGCAGCCCCCATTCATTTCGAGAGGACGGCAAATTTTTCAGGGTGATTTCAGCCAAATTTATACAAAGCCCTTGTTTTGTGATATAATGTCAATGTCTCAGGCAAATGACATAAAACCCTCGCCTGCATCGAAGCGACAGAAACTGTCGCGGGTATCCTGCCCTACGGCTGTTTATGGTGAAAAGGAGATAGCCATGCTACAAAAAATCTTAGTTCCACTGGACGGTTCCAAGCTGGCTGAAAAGGCGCTGCCTTACGCCGAAGAGCTGGCCGAAAAGTTTGATGGCGAGTTAATCTTAGTCTGGGCTTTACATCCACAACCGCTGGTGGCAATGTCGGATTATGGTGCAGCCGCCTACGGCGAAGTGACAGAGCAAGAAGAGACAGAAGCGAACCAGTATTTACGCAGTTGGCAAGACAAATTACGCCGGCGAAATATTCGAACGCGCATTGCAGTGTTAAGGGGTCCCTCTGTTGCAGATGCCATTGTGGATTGTGCCTGTGAGGAAAAGGCCGATGTAATTGTTAAGACGACACACGGTCGCTCTGGCCTGAGCCGCTGGATTTATGGGAGTGTGGCCACAAAAGTCTTACAACACGCCCCGTGCCCGGTGTTTTTGGTTCGAGTGAGTGGCCAAGATAACTGATTTGAACGGTGAGTGTTCTCGGAAAGTCATACAGACCGACCTTACTGCCTTACGGAATACCAAATACGTTCTACGCAGCGTATTGCGTATTCCGTTTGACTTTAGGGCTGTAATTTGATTTCCGAGAACACTCCGATTATGGATCCTTAATCAATTAAAGAACGGAAACAACCGTTTTAAGTCAGCCTCTGATAATGGGGCACCATATTCACACACCTCAAATGCTTCGGCATATTTGAACTGTCGACCCTTTTCTTCACCATAAAATTCAATGAGTTTATCCCGATAAAGATCGGCCGGACGGCTCAAGCGAGGCTCTAAAACTTTGCGTAGCCATGAACGGCGCTCGGCAGGATTCTCAGGCACCTCATCCAGGGCACCCCTATTATAAGGAAGCCACTCATACATCTGCGAGGTGTGGCTATGTAAGGCGTCAACCTTTTTTTCGATCACCTCATCGATCCCGACGACCACATCGGGCGTGAAGGGATAAGGTTTCTGAAAATGGTCGTACAGGTAGAGGGCGATCGGATTTCGGCTCAGGTGAGGCACGCGGGAAACAACATTAGGGACTGTGACCATATAGAGGGCATCTTGTACTACTTGAGCCGTGTAGCGATGGTCGGGATGATAATCCCAGGGGCGCGGGGTCATCACCATATCGGGCTCAAAGGCGCGGATAATTTCGATGACCTGGTGGCGAACTTCCAGGGTCGGAAGGAGCGCCCCATCGTGATTATCTAGAGTAATGTATTCACAGCCCAAACATGCCCCGGAAGCGGCGGCCTCTTTTCGCCGTCGCCAGGCCAGGGGAGCGCCTCCTATCGCGTGGTGTCCGGCGTCGCCGTTGGTCAAAGAAACCATTTTTACCTGATGTCCTTGCTGGCTGTATAGGGCGGCAATACCTCCCGCTTTGGAGTCGGGATCATCGGGATGCGCCCCGAAAATTAGTACTCTGATGGTATCAGTAGCCATTTGTCCTTCCTTAATCTTGATTACGGCAAATCCAAAATTCGTAACTATTCACCTTGTCACTCTGAGGTGGAGCGAAGCGAAGCCGAAGAGTCTCAGCCGCTGGTGTCACTTCGCTCCTCAGAATGACAGATCGGTAATAGTTACTTAAGGACTATAAATGCGGGTATCCGGCTCAAAAGCAGCCCAGGCAAACCAGAAATGATTGGCGTGGAGGATAGGGGTGAGCTGTTGGCCGGCTAGTTCACCTTCGATGGCCTCACCCAAAAGGTTCCAACGACTGTTTGTCTGTTCGTCCACAAAGTTGCTGCCATCCCAGGTAAAGGTCAGCTTTTGCCCATCAACGATGGGGCTATAAACGGCGGCGGCGCCAACATCTTTGGAGTCGGCGATACTGCTTTGATCCAGAGCGGAGGTAGTACCCTCTTGCCAGAAAACAACGACATCTTCACCGCCAACCTGATCGGCCACCACATGTGCTTCAGCCAAAACCTCATACGGGTAAGCCACAAATTCGTCATTTAGATCAACCGTTACGACCCGCTCTGTAGCTTCTAAACGTGGGTCCGGTTGACCGGCAAACAGGAAGGGGCTGGGGCTGCTGTCATAGCCGGCGTAGGGGTTGCGACCGTAAGGCCGGTTGAAACCAGTATCTCGGGAGAGAACCTGGGCGTCGGGGAAGGATTCTTTAAAATCGCCAAAAGAGATGAGGCGGGTGGGAACGAAGGTGAGCTGTTCCCCGACCAATTCGCCCACGATAGCTTCGCCGGTCAGTTGTTGCCACCAACTTTGGGTCTGCCGGTCCCACATAATCAAATCGCTGTTGCGAAGTTTACCGGAGACGCCAAAATCATAAACAGTGCCATTTAAAGTCCTTTCAAAAGTAATGGCTGAATTACAGAGCGGACAAAAGGTCACGGTAACCGGCTCACCTCCAACCGTGTCGTTGGCGACTTCGTGCCAGGTTAGAATTTGGAGCGGGTAGCCTTTTGTTTCATCATTGATGCTGACGACGAAGACCGGCTCTTGGTCCTCCAGCCAGGTGGCAGCTTCGTTAACGCTTATGAATTTGGGATTGTCAATAGGCGGGATACCGTCGCGTGGGGGGCCACCAGAAATAATTTCGCTGTAAGGGACGGTGTGTAAGCTGAAGTCAGTCGTCCAGTAGCTTTCAAAGGGAGATCTGGGCTGGTCATCCAACAGCGGTTTACCATTCTTCGCCACCCTGGACGCGCTTTCTTCGGTCGTAGCCCCTTCTTCCGTAGTCTCTTCCGCCGCTGCATCTTCAACGACGGTAGCGTTAGCATTTGTTTCGGTTTCCGCCGAAGTTTCTGCTTCGGTAGAGCTGTCAGCGGGTTGAACGGAGGTATTGGCTGCTTCCTCGGAAACAGACGTCTGGGCTTCGGCTTCTTGCGCTTCTGCTGGAACGGCTGCCGGAGACACGCCGCTACAGGCAGTAGCGATGAGAGCGATGGCTATCAGTACCCAAAAGAGTTTTTTGTTGCGCATGACGTTTTCTACTCCTTAAGATTTCAGGTTACAGCTCATTGTATTTGAGAAGTTCCTTAACTTGTAAAGCTATCTCTTTATCCAATAAATCTGTCAGTTTGATATATATTATACGCGAATTAGGCCAGGTTTTAGGTATATTAGCTTACAAAACTTATAGAAAAAGCCTGATGAAAATGAGGAATGAGACATTTATGATAGGTGATTTTGATGAATTAACTACCCTGCATTATAGTTAAATTGTATTCTACTTATTCTCAGGCTAGTATAGTTGAGTTACACACTATATTGAGGAGATTATCAGTGAAACAAAAGCATTTATTTTTTACGGTCGTTTTGGGGGCGCTCATATTTTTGACTGCTTGCGGAGCAGCTTCTCAAACAACGGCGAACACCGTCCAAGAAAAAGGGGATACAGCGCAAGAAGACCTGATTACTACTTCAAGCGGGCTACAATATGTTATTTTGGAAGAGGGAACCGGCGAGACTCCTGAGCCTGGCAGCGTGGTGGCGGTCCATTATACCGGCACGCTGGAAGATGGAACCCAGTTCGACAGTTCCATCGGTCGCGAACCAATCCGCTTTCCCCTCGGTCAGGGGCATGTTATCCCCGGTTGGGATGAGGGAATTGCTTTGTTGAAGGTGGGTAGCAAGGCCAGGTTTATCATTCCACCAGAGTTGGCTTATGGCGAGCGTGGCGCTGGCGATGTCATCCCACCCAACGCGACTTTAATCTTTGAGGTGGAGTTGCTAAGTATCGAGTGAGCCCGGCTTCTATTTTGGAGTAGAGGTAAAAAAGACCCGGTTCACAAGCCGGGTCTTTTTTATAGTAACCTGCTTTTGCTAACTAAGCCGTTTCAACTTCCGATGGCTCCTTTACTACCATAACAGCCCCCGCTTCTTTAGCGGTGAAGATTAGGCCATCTTCTTCGTTGTAATCAACGATGACCGTATCGCCTGCGTTGAATTCGCCGCGTAAGACTTTGACTGACAGCGGGGATTCGACCTGTTTTTGTAGCGTACGACGTAATGGGCGAGCCCCAAAAGCCGGATCATAGCCTTGCTCTGCCAACCACTTTTTGGCAGCGTCGGTCAGTTCAATAGCAATATTGGCTGTTTCGGCCAGGCGCTCAGCGATCTCTTTCATCTGCAGATCGACAATCTGGACAACCTGTTCTGGCGTCAGCGTATGGAAGATGATAATCTCATCAATACGGTTCAAGAACTCCGGCCGAAATTGACGACGTAGCGCATCTTGAATATCGCTGCGCAACCGACTATCATCAAAAGTTCCCCGATCGCCCTGATGGCGGAAACCGAGAGTGCCCCCTTTCGGCCCAAAGGCAGTCCCGATATTGCTGGTCATAATGACAACCGTATTGCGGAAATCGACCACATGTCCCTGGCCGTCGGTCAGGCGCCCATCTTCCAGGATTTGTAGCAGAGCGTTCCAGACATCCGGGTGCGCCTTTTCGATTTCGTCAAACAAAATTACCTGGTAGGGACGGCGGCGAACAGCTTCGGTCAATTGGCCACCTTCATCGTAGCCTACATAGCCGGGCGGCGCGCCAAAGAGGCGGCTGACCGTATGGCCCTCCCGATACTCGCTCATATCAACGCGCACTAGAGCGTCCGGGTCGTCAAACAAGAACCAGGCCAAGGCTTTGGCCAACTCGGTTTTACCTACGCCGGAACTACCCAGGAAGAGAAAGCTACCACTGGGCCGGCGTGGATCTTTGAGTCCGGAACGAGCGCGCCGGATCGCGTCTGAGATGGCAGAGATGGCTTCGTCTTGACCGATGATACGTTCGTGCAAACGTTCCTCCATGAGGAGGAGTTTTTCAGCCTCTGTTTCCAACATGCTGGAGACAGGGATGCCGGTCCACATAGCAATCACATCGGCAATATCATTTACTTCGACAACCTCATCCAAATCCTTTTCTTGTCGCCAGGCTTCATGTTCAGCCTGGAATTCTTCCTCCAGACGGAGTCGCTCGACCTTAAGTTGAGCCGCCCGTTCCCAGTTTTGGCTTTGCCCCGCCTCAACCTCTTCTTTTTGCAGTTTACTTAGGAACTTCTTTTTAGCCTTCAAGTCGTCAGGCATCGAGTAAATAGCGATACGCAGCTTAGAGGCCGCTTCGTCAATCAAGTCAATTGCTTTGTCCGGCAAATGACGATCGGTGACATAGCGGTGGGATAAGCGGGCGGCTGCTTCTAAGGCTGCGGACGAATAAGAAATCTGATGATGGTCCTCGTAACGATCCTTAACTCCCTGGAGCATTTGAATCGTTTCTTCAACGGTTGGCTCGTCCACAAAGACGGGGGCAAAACGGCGTTCCAGGGCCGCATCTTTCTCGATATACTTTTTATATTCATCAAGGGTTGTAGCCCCAATACATTGCAATTCACCCCGGGCCAGGGCTGGCTTCATCATATTGCTGGCGTCCATTGCCCCCTGGGCAGCCCCTGCTCCGACAACAGTGTGAAGCTCGTCAACAAAAAGGATGATTTCTCCTTCAGCCTGTGTGATTTCATCCAGAGCAGATTTGAGCCGTTCTTCGAACTCGCCTCGGAAGCGCGAACCGGCAATCATAGCCCCTAAATCCAGGCTAAGAACCCGCTTGTTCATCAAAATTTCGGGCACATCATCATTGATAATCTTTTGGGCTAACCCTTCGACAATGGCCGTTTTACCAACACCTGCTTCGCCAATGAGGACGGGGTTGTTTTTGGTCCGTCGGGAAAGGACTTGAATCACCCGCAAAATTTCGGTGTCGCGCCCAATGACCGGATCCAGTTTCCCTTCACTGGCCAATTCAGTCAGGTTACGGCTATATTTATCTAAAGTACGGTAGCGCTTTTCAGCCTGGGGGCTGGTTACACGTTGCCCGCCGCGTAGGACATCTATAGCATCTAGCACCTGCTCTTTGGTAACGCCGTGTTCGCTCAAGATTTTGGCTGTAGCCGTTCCGCGTTCACCGAGAATGGCCAGGAAGAGGTGCTCGGTAGAAATATATTCATCATTCAGGTTTTTGGCTTCGCCTTGGGCGTTATCCAGAACTCGTTTGAGGCGAGGGGTGATGTAAACCTGTCCCACCGCCATGTTGGGCATACCGCTCACTCTGGGAGAACGCAGTAGAATTTCGTCCACTTGTTCGCGAACATGTTCTGGATCTATATTCAATTGTTCCAGTATTTCCGGGATGGAACCATCCGGTTGTTCAAGGAGGGCCAGCAGAAGATGCTCAGTATCGGCCTGAGCATGACTGTAACGCTGCAATATTTCGTAGGCACGCATAGCTGCGTCCTGGGCCCGTTCTGTAAATCTGTCAAAACGCATCATAAGTTTATATCCCTATCTAACCTTCGAAAATAAATGACACAACATTTGTTTCCAGTATTGTTAGTGTTTTCACCCATAATAAAGTAGAGACGTAGATTAAGCAATTGTCCTATAGCTGGGAACTAATTCCAGGTCTCTACCCAGAATAATTGTACTGATGTTAAAATTATACCCTGCTTTGTTAAATTTAGATACTAATTTTACATTAGAAATATATTAGATTTTTGCTATATGGATGCAGCAATTCTCATTTTGGCGCGAAATTTACCTTCCCGGAAGCTAAGAAAGTGATTTCTTGATCAAAGCGCCTCATGATTTTGTCGCTTCGCCTGTCTGAAGGCACCTCGAAGCTTCCGGGAAGGTTATACTGAGAACTGCTGCTGCGGGGGACCCTGACTTTGCTGCCTCAGGCAGACTAAAGTCCGCACTCCCGTACCCATGCACTCACAAGTAGCCTTCAATCATTCAGATGCCAATACGAAATCGAAAGTAGCCGCCTTACTACCATCGGCTGCGTCGGTTAGCGGCACAGTGAGCGCTGGCCGAACCATCGCGTCGCTTTCATTGCCGGGTTGGCCTTCGAAATAGATTTGGGTGGTCAGAACCAGGCCGTCGGGGGCATTGACTTTAACGTGGATGTGAGGCGGACGCCCTGGGTAACGGGCCGGCACAATCGTCTCCAGGCGGTAGTGACCCATTTCGTCGGTAAATTGCTTGCCCCGCAGCCTAAACCCCACATTATCATACTCCCCCTGGTCGTCGGCCTGCCAGAAATCTAACAACGCCTCGGCCACCGGCTGACAATCGGTAGTCAGAACCTGCCCGGTAAGAATCAGTCTCGTTCCGGCCATGTCTGGCTCCACCAGAACGCTTCTTTCGGGGGCGCCGCTTTTATAATATGGCCCGGCCGGATTACTTACCGTCGGCTCAAGGGTATCGTTGCAGGCAAGCGTCGGCCGGTCTTGGGTTTGATCGGTCGCAGCTTCCTGGGCTGTCTCGTCTATTTTTGTGGCTTCCTGGGCCAGTTGCTCGTCCCCGCTCTTTTCCGCCAGCTCGGTTACCTCCTCCGCTGCCGTCGCCTCAACCGGTTCAGGGGTAGGCGTCATCGTTGACGCCGGGGTAGGTGTTTCACCGATAGCGCAGGCTGATAACACCACCAGACTAAAGGTTAATGCTAACAAAATAGCGAAAAATCTCGGCAACATCTCATGCCTCCTTACTGCGTCTCTTCAAAAGGAACTGGGTTTTTGTTGTACGCATGCGTACCGGCAAATTTTGGGCAAAATCGACAAAAACCCGGTTCCTAATATGGTTTACCTACTGCCCTCTGCCTCAACTGCGGTGGCGATAAAGTCAACCTCTAAACGCACCTCCTCGGCTACATCGGCTACAGAAGGAACGCTGGGAATGTTAAGCCCGTAGTCTGAGCGCAGCACGGTCGTCACGCCAGAGCCGCTCAATTCATTCTCAGAGTTTGCCGTGATCGTCATATCAAAGGTGGCCGGGTTGGTGATGTCGCGTATCTTCAAATCGCCCGTAACGCGAAATTCGAAGGGCTCGCCGATGGTGACTGACTCGGGTAAGCCTTCAATCACGGTCGGTTGGAAGACAATGAACTGGTACTCATCCTGATTTGACTGGAGGATAAACCGCCGGATCGCCCCATTACGCCGGTCATCATCGGTGGTCAAATCGCGGGCGTTGACCTGGATGGGGCTAATTTGGGCCTGCGTCGGATCGGCCGGGTTTACGGTGACCTCGCCGCTGACCTGAGAGGTTGTACCAATAACGGTGTTGGGATTTCCTAAAAGAATCTCGTCGATGAGAAATCGGGCTTCGGACTGTTCCTGAACGATCTGGAACAGTCGGGGGGTGCTGGTTTCCGCTTCAGCGCTCTCACCTGTTGTGGACTCGCTGGCTGGCGCGGCCTCCTCGGTGGGCGTTGCGGCAGGTTCCGGGGTGGCCGTTGGGGCCTCGGCAGCAGGCTCGCCAGCGGCGGCGGTTGCTGTTGGTGACGTAGCGGTCGTTGAGGTATCACGAGCCCCTTCATCAGTCTGGTCTGTGGCCGACTGGCAGGCTGTTAACCCGAGGGCGAGCATTAATCCAAGCAAGATTAGTAACACAACTGAAGTATGAGTGTACTGCTTCACAGTGTTCTCCTTATATGTAATGTTATATTGGTATTTGTGTTGACTCACCTGGTGGTCAAACAAACCGAGTATCAAGTATAGCGAAAAATTATTAAGAAGTCGTTAAAAGGGGAAAAATATTTAATAGTGGAGTTCCAGGATAATATCCTGGGCATGGTTACCAAATTCCCGGCCGAAAATATTGAGTCCTCCCACATGGGCTGCATCTGGCTTGACCCCAATACGAACTTGAATAAACGGTTGCTGATCCAATCGCAGCTCATTAATGACAACCTTTGATATGGGACGCCCATCAATAAAAGTCCCCTCTTGATCGATCCGCCAGGTTTTCAGGAGTCCATATTGACTATTGTGCTCGTCCCACCACTCAGGGGTCAACTTTCCTCGCTCCCCGCCAAAATCACCAGGTGATGTCCATGTGCCGACCAGCATCCTGTTTATCTCCAAAAAAATATCTGAAAGCCATTCATGATGGTGCGGCACGGCTTCGGAACAAATTTCCATGCTTATTTGCAGGCACTTTGGCCTTCTATTGGCTTCAGCATAATAGGGAAAACGGTATTCCAGATATCCGTGACCTAACCAAACTAACTGCGCCTCAAAGCGCTCTGGTCTATAAAAGGCAACTGGATCATCAAGGTAGCCGATGAGACCGTTTTTGCTGGCCAGGCCACACGTCGGGGCGACTTGGTGATCGACAAAGCCACCCACAGGCATTTCAGTACGCACAATTTTTTTGTCCGAAACTGCTTGTGTTCTGGGTAAATGCATCACCACGACATCAAAAATACGAGCACACATCTTTTGCAGGCCCCGTCTGGCGGAAATCATTTCTGAGCGAATCAATCCCGCCTTCTCCAAGCTTGTGAGGTGTAAATTGGCTGTGGCCAAAGGCATGCCCAATGCTTCGGCGATTTCTGATACGTTGGCTACTCTGGTAGTCAAGTAATCCAATATGCGTAATCTTTGGGGCGAACTGAGGGCCTTGGCAATGACAATAAAGTCATCGTAATTGTACTGGTCCATGTTGAGAATCAAACTGCGGCCTGTAAGCCGATTCTCATCTTTGTTATTGGTCATTTGGACGTCCTTTACCTGATTATTCAAGGTGATAAAAGACTTTTACAATAGTCGTCTTGATGTTTTTGAGCTTTTATCTTTCAAGATATTATAAAATATAAGATGCCAAATGTCGAACTGCATTTTGTCTAATCCAGCAGAAAACAAAGCCTTTTTAGGCTCAAACTGTGATGGTTCTGAATTGTCATTTGACACAGGTTTAAAATTATGTTACACTCTGCGGCGAAATAAACGTGGATTTTTGGGGTTTTAATGGCTTTTGTTTCATTATATACCAAAACAAATAGCGATACGCTTGGTTTTTTAGGATGATTTAAGCGGTTTCTGGTGGGGGTAGCAAATCGCTCGAACTTTATAAATTGTTCTTGCTAAACCGTGAGCGATTTGTGAAAGTTTTATATAACTATGAATGATATATATTTCGATGTTCTTTTGCTGTTAAACTCAAGATGGTCAAATGGCAACTGAAATCTTTTCTTGCAAACGCCGAAAGGAGGTGGGGTGAAAAAAGTATATAATTTGATCGGTAATCTTTAGGTGTATGACGGCTAACAGGATTGATTGTTAACTTGAACTACAACGAAGTTTGAGGAGGAAATGACGATGAAGCGGCTATTAAGTGTGATAAGTCTGGTATTGATCTGGTCGTTGCTCATAGCGGCATGTGCTACACCGCCGGTCCAGGCGCCGCCGCCAGAAGTTGCTGCCGAAGCCGAAGTTGAGGAGGTCGCTGAGGAGGCGGAAGTCGAGGAGGTGGCTGAAGAAGCTGCACCGGAAGCAGAACCAACGGCAATCGTTGCTGAAGCTGGCGCAGGCGATATCCAACTCATTTATTGGAATGGTCTGACCGGTAGCGATGGCGTCACTATGGTTGAGATGGTGAAACAATTCACCGAAGAAAACCCAGGTGTTGCGGTTCGGGTCGAAATGATGCCCTGGGGGACCTATTTCGATAAGTTGCTGACCTCATTGGTTTCCGGCAATCCGCCCGATCTCTTCTTGCTGCATGAATTTGAAATCCCTCAATTTGCCAGCCAGGGCGTCCTATTGGAAACCTCCAGTTTCTATGATACCCAAGGCGGCCCGATTCCAGAGGATGATATCATCGATGTCACCTTGAATTCTCTAGAATATCAAGGGAATCGCTATGGTGTCCCCCTCGATATCCATGGGTGGGGCTTGTGGTACAACCGGGACCTGTTTGAGGCGGCCGGCCTGGATCCGGATAAGTGCCCAACTAACGCCGAGGAATTCATTGACTATGCCCATAAATTAACTCTGGATGCCAGTGGCAATAACGCTGAAAGCTCTGACTTTGACCCGGAAAACGTAGTCCAGTGGGGGACTCACGTTAGCTGGTTCAAACCAACTATTCTCAGCACCATGTGGCAGTTTGGTACCAACTGGACAGATGGTGAGGGCAATGCCACAATGAACAGCGAGGAAGCAATGGCGGCCGTCCAGTTCTGGTATGATCTGATCCACAAGGAAAACCTGGCCCCTCAGCCCGCTGGTTTTGATGCCTGGCAAAGCTTTGCCGGTGGTCAACTTGCTATGATACCCGAAGGGAGTTGGATGCTCAACTTCAACAACGATAACGAAGTCAATTGGGGAGTCTGCCCATTGCCGCAATTTGGTGATCAGGCTGCCACCTGGACCAGTTCCCACGTGATTTACACGCCCACAACCCTGGAAGGGGAGAAGCTTGAAGCGGCCAAAAATCTGATCGCTTATCTCTCCGATCAAGGTCTATTCTGGGCAACGTCTGGCCAACCGCCAGCGCGCCAATCGCAGCTTGAGGCCATGACGCTGGACCAATACCCATCTGCTAAAGTGCTGGGCGATAGCTTCCTCGAATTTGGGCGTTATGATACTGCTCACGAATGTATCCAGGAGATCATCGACTCCGCCTACATGCCGGAGTTGGACGCCATCTTCAACGGTGTTAAGACAGTTGAAGAAGGATTAAATGATGCCAACGACCGCATTCAGGATATCTTAGATCGCTGCCAGTAGTTTGTTTCTCCAGACAGATTAAGCTGACTATCTTATAGGTGATCGGCATTTTGCAGTTGCCGGTCACCTATTTATAATTAGGCAGTGCATTTTTGGAGGGCAAGTTGCCACTTGCCTATAACGTCGCGGACAAGCTAGTGCCTGCTCGCATTATTCTTGCTATAAAGAATAATAAAAACCTACTTTTTACCTGATAAAACAGACTATGAATGCTGAACAACCGGCTGAAACCCAAAATCGTCCCCAAAAATCCGCCGGCACCTGGCGAACCTGGCGCTGGACACTGGGCAACTACCTCTTCATTTTACCTTTCATGATTTTATTTTGTACCTTCATCGCAGGCCCCATTCTTTACAGCTTTTATATGAGTCTGCATGAATGGAAGATTCTGGCTCCAACACGACCTTTTGTCGGCTTAAGTAACTTTCAGAGCCTGTTGCAAGATGATATTTGGTGGATTTCGCTGCGCAACAGTTTGTATTTTACCTTCTTAACATCTGCCAGCAACACCGTTTTCTCCCTATTTGTGGCGATTGGGGTGAATCAGCCAATCCGAGGGCGCGACTTTTATCGCTTCATTTTCTATGCGCCGGTAATATTGTCTGTTTCAGCCATGGGTATCATCATGAGTTGGATGATGAACACCCAATTCGGCGTCATCAACTACCTTTTAGCCTGGTTTGGCTTACCGACGATCAAATGGCTGGCTGATACGAACATCGTCATCCCCTCATTGGGCCTGGCCACAATCTGGTGGGGGTTCGGTTTTCCCATGCTCATTTACATTGCCGGTTTGCAAGGGATCCCAGCACACCTTTATGAAGCCGCCCGCATAGACGGGGCCAACAGTTGGCGTCTCATATGGTATATTACTTTACCTTTGATGCGTCCAATCATCTTTTTTGTGGCCGTCACCCAATTAATCGCTCATTTCCAGGTTTTTGGTCAACCCTATGTCATGACTGGTGGCGGCCCTGGCCGCGCCTCATTCACCACGATTATGTACTTGTATCAGACCGCCTGGCGGTTTTTCCGTATGGGCTATGGTACGACTATTGCTATGGGTTTAGCATTTGTTATTTTATTCTTTACCCTGTTGCAATTTCGGTTCTTTGGTCGTCGAAGCATGGTTGAATACTAGTAATTTTATGAGAAGGTGTTTATGCAAGGCTTGAATCGCGAGCGGTTGAAAGCAGGTCTTTCCCGCCTGGGGTTGCATCTCATCTTGATCGCTCTGGCGATCATCGTTGGTTTTCCCATCTACTGGATGCTAGTCGTCTCGATTACGCCCAATGCCCAAGTGTTCACCTGGCCGCTCCAATTTTGGCCGTCCACGCCCACCCTTGAACATTATCAGGAAGTTTTTACGCGTCAGGACTTACAGCTAGCACGCTGGTTTTTCAACAGCGTGGTCGTTAGTATAGGCGCAACGGTGGTTAGCCTTTTCGTCAGCAGCCTGACCGCTTACGCTTTTGCCCGGCTGGAGTTCCCCGGCCGAGATTTTCTCTTTCTGGCTTTGCTTTTCACCATCATGGTGCCGGGTCAGGTGACCCTGATCCCGGTGTTTCTTTTGGTGCGCAGTCTGGGCTGGCTCGATTCTTACCATGCCCTGATTTGGCCGGCCGGGGCTAATGTCTTTGGCGTTTTTCTGCTGCGCCAGTTTTTCTTGAGCATTCCCCATGACCTGGAGGAGGCAGCCATTATTGATGGGGCCGGTCGTTTTCGGATTTACTGGCAGATTATTTTGCCTCTGAGCAGGTCTGCTCTGGTTGCGCTGATGATTTTTGTCTTTCTGGGCACCTGGAATGATTTGTTCTGGCCGCTGATCGTCCTAAATCGCCTGGAGATGCGGACGCTGACCGTTGGCCTAACGGTGCTACAGGGTACCTATACCCAGGAACGTGCTCTGGTGATGGCCGGTGCGGCTGTGGCCAGCGTGCCGGTTCTGATATTCTATGCCTTTTTCCAGCGCCGTATCATTCAGGGCGTTATGCTGACCGGCATGGGTGGCCGGTAATGGAGAAATCATAACCTTTAGACAGAAGTCAGCCCTCCCTTATGGTCTGTTTGCATGGCTGTGAGGGATTTTTTTGTCACCTTGATAGGAGTATCATATTATGAATTCTCGCAAACGTATTTCACTCGACGGAACCTGGCTCTTTCAGATTGATCCCACTGATCGGACCAGTATCGAAGATATTCAAACGATTGAGGTATGGCGGGAAGCACAGGTCCCTATGCCCTGGCAGGCCCAGTTTGATGACTTGCGTTTGACTAGTGGCACAGCCTGGTATCGGCGTCAATTTTCCATGTTTTCTATGGACGAAGTGTCATCCGATTCAGCCGTGCTCCACTTTGGCGCAGTGGATTACCAGGCCACGGTGTGGCTCAACGGCCAAAAGGTTAGTGATCACGAGGGGGGCTATTTACCCTTCGAGTTCGACGTGTCCGATATGCTTCGGGCTGGCGCAAATGAGTTGGCGGTGCGCGTCGTGGACCCGGGAGAGGATCATCACCGTTGGCCTGACGTCTCCTTCAGCCAGATCCCCCACGGCAAACAGAGCTGGTATGGCCCTATCAGCGGCATCTGGCAAAGCGTCTGGCTGGAACTGCGTCCTCGTATCCATCTGCAACGGCTGCGCCTGACGCCGATCTCCACCAAGGGTAGTATTGAGGTCGTGGCAGCCATCGCCAATATGCCGGCTACAGGTAATATTCAGGTGCACATACAGGTTGCCGATCCTAACGGTGTTGAAATAGCCACAACGACATTTAAGAGTAGCCAGGGTTCCATCCAGCTTGATTCGTCCGCCATCGCTCTGTGGAGTCCGGATTCGCCTGCTCTCTACACAGTTTCGGCTACCCTGTTGGTCGATGGTCAGGCGGTCGATGAACTCAGTGATACCTGTGGTTTTCGGACTATAGAAGCTCGAGCGGGCCGTATTTACCTTAATGGGGAGCCGATTTATCTGCGGGGTGCGCTGGACCAGGCTTACTATCCAGAAACTATTTACACGCCGCCCAGTGCGGCGTTCCTGGAAGACCAGATACGCAAAGCCAAGGCCCTGGGCTTGAACTGTCTGCGTTGTCATATCAAGATTGAGGACCCGCGTTACTATGAAGTAGCCGATCGTCTAGGCATACTAATCTGGACGGAGATCCCAAACTGGATACATCTCTCGTCAGAGGCTTCTCAACGGGCCAAAGAGACTTTTGCTCAAATGGTGGAGCGCGACTGGAATCATCCCTCTATCTTTGCCTGGACGCTGATCAATGAAAACTGGGGAACTGATTTGGTATATAGCGATCAACACCGCCGTTGGTTAGCGGACTTTTACCATGAAGCCAAAGCCCTGGATCCCACCCGCTTGATCGTGGATAATTCTGCATGTCAGGATAATTTCCACGTCGTTAGCGACGTCGAAGACTACCACCATTACCGCGCCATTCCTGACCACGCCGCCGAGTGGGATCAATGGGTGGCGGATTTCGCCCGGCGGGCTGATTGGGCCTGGGCGGAGGATTACAGCCACGAACGTCGCTCTGACTTGCCACTGATCGTCAGCGAATTCGGCAATTGGGGATTGCCCGATCCAGACAAAATTCAGGAAAAAGGCGAAGATCCCTGGTGGTTTGAAACTGGTCATGATTGGGGAGATGGGGTTGTCTATCCCCATGCAATGCAGCAGCGATTTGAGTCTTGGAAACTTGACACCGTTTTTGGTGATTTCGACCAGTTTATCAAGGCCAGTCAGGAGCATATGGCCCGCAGCCTGGCCTATGAGATTGCCACCATGCGCCTTGAGACGGCTATCGGCGGCTATGTGATTACAGAGTTCACCGATGTGCACTGGGAATGTAACGGTTTGCTGGACATGCAGCGGAATCTCAAGCAGGGACTGGAGCGGTATTTTAGCGGGATAAATCGGGATCGCGTTGTAGTTGTTCGCCCCCAACGCTGGAGTGGTCGTCCCGGTGAAGTAATTCCAGTCGAAATCCGCGCCTTCGGTGTGGATGGTCCGGGGAGAGAAGGGTGCCTGCAATGGCAGGTGGACGAGGCGCGAGGCGAATTACCGGCCCCCGGGGGCCTGGTTCAGATGCCCCTTCCCCGCGAATTGAAGGGGGGGCTTATACCGCTACGGGCGCGGTGGATAATGAGCGAGGGAGGGATAGTAGCTAGTAACCAGGTGGAACTGGCGTATACGACACCACCTATGCCCGGCCAGAAGGTGCAGGTGATTGATGATGAAGCCTTATCCAACACCCTTAAAGAATTGGGTTATGATATTGTCGAGGCGGGCAAGATAAATGAAGAGGCAGTGCTGGTTGCCCGGCAGTTAACCCCAGACTTGCAGAAGGCCATGCAAAGGGGGGCTGATTTGTTGCTCATCGCTGGCCCTGACTTCGCCGCGCAGTCAAAGACCAGATTTCTGCCCATGGGCCTTAGGGGAATGATTATTCCACGCGAAGGTACGCTGTGGCAGGGAGACTGGGCCACGTCGTTCAGTTGGCTCAAAAAGCGTGGCCCTTTCGCTCATTTACCCGGAGGTCCATTGTTGGAAATGGAATACGCGGACATCATGCCAGAGGCTGTGTTGGTGGGCATGCCGGCCTGGCTCATGCGTGAGTGCAGTTGGGCCGGTCTGGCCATTGGCTGGATTCACAAGGTAGTTTCCCTGCTGGTCAGGGTGTTTTACGGTCAAGGGTCATTGACGGTGACCACTTTCAAACTGTCGCCGGCTGTGTTAGAACAGAATGTCATTGCTCAGGGGCTTTTGGCGGGCCTGGTGAGTCTAGCAGGCGGGACCGACTGAGTTGGCAGGCTGCAAGAGAATGGCGTGCTGATGATTCTACAAACACAAAATTTTTCTTGTAGAAATAAAGACCTGACGGATCTTAAAACCCGTCAGGTCTGGTCGATTAATTGAAACACACCCCTATCATTTTTAATTGAGTTCGAGTAACTCTTCGAATTCCTCAAAAGTAATCGTCGTGCCGTGCCCGCCAGCAATCAGTGATACATCAAGGTCGAGCTCAGTGATGGCCTCATGGATCAACGAACCACCGGCTCCAGGGTCAGCGCCTGGGGTGGGGCTGTAAAGGTCGCTGACGAAGACGATCCCTTCATCCGGCACATAGATGATGACCATATCCTCCGCATGGGAGTTTTCGATGGGGTATACCTCCACCGGTTGTGTTTCGTCTGGGATAGTGAACGATTCATCGGCCGGCACCGTTTCAATGGTCGCTTCGACCGGATTGTTGGCCAGGGCATCGGGCAGAATAGTCGAGTCAGCCTGGAAAATCTCCTCGAAGAATCCCTCAGCCGCCTCGTGCAGCACGACCGTCGCCTCTTCGGCCACGTAGGTCCTTAACCCCGCCGAGTGATCGGTGTGGTGATGAGTGGAAACCACGTGCGAGATCGGTTTGTCCGGGAAAGTGGTCTCGACCCAGTCGATGACGGCTTCACTGCGGTACTGGTGAAGCGGCGCTTCAACCACCACAATCCCATCTTCCTGCTCGATCACCATCGAGTTATTGGCCACATCGAACAGGTGGAAGATGCCGGGGGCGATCTCTTCCTCGACAATCTGGGTCTGAGCACCATCCTTGATAAAGCCAGAAGCGGCAAATAACTGGTTAAATTGGTGGCTGAATTCGCCCCGCATAGCCAGGTCCTCGTCAAAGACGGGATCAACCCCGGCTGGGAATTCAAAGAGGGTGCTCTCTAAGGCCGGGTTCACCTCCATCACCGTGCGGATTTCCTTGAGGATAATTTCGCCATCAAGGGCCAGATAGACCTCAGTTGGGAACCAAAGCCCCTCAGATCCTACCTGCTGCCAATTGTAATAAAATACCTCGAGTGGCACATCCCGGCGCAGATGGTCATTCTCCATGGTGGCTAATTTGGCAATTTGACCGCTGCCGGCGTTGATATAGAGCGTGATTGGCGCTACCTCATCTTCTACGATCAAAAGATGATGGACACTGCCGTTGAAGAGCTGTTCGTCACCCTCGCTGGCAATACTGGGATCGGCCAGAATATCACGCAGAATTAGATGCGGGTTCAGCAGCCGTTGCTGCTTGAGGGTCGAGGCCCAGCGGTCGGAGGTCATCTCTTTTTCGCCGGGAGGTCCAAATGCGGCATCCTGTCCCTCAATATAGCCCAGTTCACCGGAGATGACTTCGCTCACCTGACGCTCGCCGGCAAAGCCCTGGCGGGTGTAATCCAGCCGCAGGTTATCGCCTTCCAGTTCGTAGCTCATTTGTACGGTAAAGGTCCCAACTCTGCCCGCCGGGGCACCCGGCGAGAATTCTTCGTCAATGCGCCAGCGAACCCCCGTCGCTTCAGTTGACAGGGCGTTGAGATTTTGGAGAGCTTCCTCGCCCCCGACCGCTGCCAGTGCCTTTTCCAGGGGGCTAGGGACCGCTTGCACCTGGGGCGAATATTCTGAGGCCAGGAACTCGGCGATGAGCCCGGCTTCCTCGTCACTAACCTGATCTTCGCTGAACATCGGCATTCTATTTCTCGGGTTCCGTAACTGGGCGATGACCGCTTCTGCGGTGGGTGGCTCAGCCCGTCTATTGAAACTCCCAACCGGCCCGGTGAGGCCATGGCAGGCAATACAACGCTTCTCAGCGATGAGGGCCTGGCCCTCAGGCGCGTCAGCCGGTAAATCGGCCTCCTGGAGGTCGGTTTGGCTTGGCTGGGGGAGCGAGGTCAAGTAGGCGTGCATATCCTGGATCATCTCGTCAGAAACCTGCTCTTCTGAGAAGCGCGGCATGCGCCGCCGGGGTGAGCGGACTTGGGCGATCCATTCTTCGACCGTAAGATCATCCCCGGCCAGGGGCTTGGCCCAGACGCCCTCCCCCTGTTCGCCGTGACAGCGCTGGCAAAGGGCTTCTTCTTCCCACAGGGTTTGCCCCCTTTCGGGGTCCTGGGCCAGGGCGACCGATATCGTCAGGCTCAACAGCCCAACCACGGATAAAGCAATCAGCAAGACTTTTCGGACATACCTCATTTTGTTGTTTCCTCCTTCTGTAGTGATGACTTGGTTGTCCCTGCTTAAGCTGAAGCAAGTTTGGAGTTAACGGTCTCCGTCTATCAAATTGACAACATTTATACATAGAAAGATACGTCTCCAAACCGATTTTGGATTTGTTTTATGGGCATGAATTTTAAAATTTTGGCATGAATTTACTTTGTCTTTGCTTTAACGTCAAATAAGAGCAGAGAGATTTGGGGGTATTACGCATAGAGCGCCACAATGCGCTCCGCCAGGCTGATAACCTGCTCGCGCAGGGCAGGTGGTTCCAGAACCTCGACCTGAGGGCCACAGCTTAACACGTAGGCGTACGCTTCCTCTTCTGTTTCAAACTGCACCGAGAGTTTCACCCATCCTTCCGCATCGGGAGGGTCTTCTTGCTCGATGCGCGCGTATCGCCAGCGGGAACGCAGCCGGGGAAGTACGGCCGGGGCGACGCGCACGGTTGCGGGGTAGCGGGGGAGACCGGCCACGAAGCGCGCTTTCGACTCCTCCCAATGCGCAGCTAAGTCAAACCCTGGGGGACGAGTGCATCGTTGCTCTGTCATCCTGGCCTCCTGTACCCGGGAGACGCGATAGGTTCGTACCTCCCCCTCAACAGCAGCCACCAGGTACCACACGTTTCCTTTGGCCACCAGGCCGAGCGGATCAACCAGACGCTCCACCGCGGTACGATCACTCCGTTGATAGATCATGCTCAGTTTGCGTTCCTGCCAGATGGCCTCCTGCAGGGTGGGCAGGCAGGAAATGTCTTCCTCGTAGCGGCGCCAGCCTGTGGCATCCACATGGATACGCTGGCGCACAAACTCGGCATCACGGCGGTACATCGTGGGCAGCGCCGCCAGCAGCTTGATCAGGGCCGCCTCGGCGGCCTGGCGTAGCCCCAGGTCGCCCAAAAGACGATCGGGTTGGGAGAGAAAAAGGGTCTTGATCTCAGCCTCGTTGAGCCCGGTCAGGTTCGTTTCGTACCCGTCCAGCAGGAACCAGCCACCCCCTATTCCCCGTTCCGCCGCCACCGGAATCCCGGCCGCGCTCAGGGCCTCCATATCGCGATGGATGGTTCGTGGTGAGACCTCCAGTCGCTCCGCCAATTCACCCGCCGTCACCCGCTGGCGAACCTGCAAGAGTAACATGATGGAGAGCAGTCGATCAGCCCGCATAAGATTTTTCCTCCGTGAAGCGTGAAACGTGAAACGTGAGCTGTGCAGGGGTGAGGGGGTGAATAGATGATTTCTCCCCTGCCCCCTGCTCCCTGGCTCCTCTGCTGTTTTTCCTGATCTGTTACATTCCACCCATCTGAGTTCTGAAATTGGCCCAAGCACATAGTTTGGAGACTATCTCGTTTTTACGTTTCACGTTTCACGTGTCATTACGCCAGATATTTAATGAAGAAGTTATAAAGTTTTCACGCTATGACGATTATACCACAGAAATATGACACAAGATGTCATATTTGGCATGATAAACTAAAGAGCCGAGATAAATAATTACCCAGAGATAATATCCAATCAAATGGAGGCGAATGATGTCAAATTTGAAAGACTCGTCAGCACAGCAGCAGCCAGCCGGACGCGCTGAGCCCAAAGCGAGCCGGCCTTATATACCGGGGTATGGTATCCCCAAGAGTGATGCGGGTGTGCTCCCGTGGAGCCATGTCGCCGAGCGGCTGGAGCGGGCGCGCAACTACTGGGTAGGGACGGCCGGGGCGGATGGAAGGCCGCACGCCGTGCCGGTGTGGGCTGCTTGGGTCGATGGCGGGCTCTACTTCAGCGGAGGCCCGCGTACGCAGCGCAACCTGGCGGCGAATCCGGCGGTCGTGGTGCACCTCGAGAGTGGCGACGACGTCGTCATCCTCGAGGGTGTGGCTACAGCGTTCACTAATCCCGATCCAGGGCTCGTCGAGCGGGTCGACAACGCCTTCGCCGCCAAGTACGATGGCTTCCGGCCCGGCGGCGGGGGATACGTCTTGCGTCCCGGCGTCGCCTTTGCCTGGAGCAAGTTCCCCGCTGATGCTACGCGCTGGCTTTTTGATGAGGTAACGGGATAGTTTTGTGACGTAGGCGTAAGGCGCTGGGGACATACAGGGTGGCGAAAAGGGGGGATTGCTTCAGATTTGTTCCGGTTTTGAGCTATGGTATACTGGGTGGCATGGAAACGCCGCTTTTGCGAACCAAACTCTATATCCCGCCCCCCCGCCCCGGACTCGTCGCTCGCCCGCGCCTGATTGAGCGGCTGAATGAGGGACTGCATTGCAAACTGGCCCTCATCTCTGCTCCGGCGGGGTTTGGCAAAACCACCCTGGTCAGCGACTGGTTGGGGCAAATTGACCCGCGTACGCGTGCCGCCTGGCTCTCTCTGGATGAGGGCGACAACGACCCCACGCGTTTTCTAAGCTATTTCATGGCTGCCCTCCAAGAAATTGAGATAGAGATTGGCCAAACAACGCAAAGCCTGCTTCAGTCTCCCCAGCCGCCACTGCCTGTAATCCTGATGTCCCCTCTCATCAATGACATTACTGCCTTTCCTCAGGAATGTGTGCTTGTCCTCGATGACTACCACCTCATCGAAAGCCAGCCCATCCATGACGCCCTCGCCTTCCTGCTCGACCATCTGCCGTCCCAGATGCACCTGGTCATGGCCACTCGCACCGATCCGCCGTTGTCTCTATCTCGATTGCGGGGCCGGGGTCAGTTGACCGAATTGCGCGAGACCGAGCTGCGTTTCACCGCTGAAGAAGCAGCCACCTTTCTGAACGAGGTGATGCGGCTGAACCTGTTGGCGGCCGAGGTGGCGGCGCTCGAAGAGCGAACCGAAGGTTGGATTACCGGCCTGCAACTGGCCGCGTTATCTCTGGCAGGAACTGAGGACGTTGCCGGCTTCATCGCCAACTTCAGCGGCGGTCATCGCTATATTCTTGATTATTTAACGGATGAGGTTTTGAGCCAACAGCCGGAGGAGGTGCAAACCTTCCTGCTCCAGACCTCGATCCTGGGTCGTCTGTCCGGTCCGCTCTGCGACGCGGTCACCCGGCGAGAGAATAGCCAAGCCCTGCTGGAAACCCTTGAGGCGGCCAATCTTTTCATCGTCTCGCTGGACAACGAGCGGCGCTGGTATCGCTATCACCATCTATTTGCCGAATTGCTGGTCGGCCAACTGAAACATACCCACGAACCAGATGTAATCAAGGCGTTTCACCTTCGTGCCAGCTATTGGTTCGAGCGGGCGGAGTGGCTGGATGAGGCCATCGATCATGCCCTGGCCGCGGAAGATTTCGCGCGTGCGGCCAAACTGGTGGAACTGATACTGCCCGATACACTCTGGGTCCAAGTTGCCTTGACCAGGCTCCGTCGTTGGTTGGCTGCATTCCCCGAAGCCTTGCTGCCCGATTTCCCCAGGCTTGCCGTCACGGGCGCGTTCATCTATCTGCTCGCCCATGACGGTGCGCACATGGCCCCGTTTATGCAGGCACTCGAACAGATTCCCAACCTACCAGCCGAAGTAGCGGCAGAGGCATCCAGGGTGCGTTCTGTACTGCTGCGGGCGCAGGGAAAGTTTATCGAAGCAACGGAACTCATTGAAACAACGTTGGCTAGCTTACCCAAAACTGCCAACCCCTTTACGCACGCGCTATTGTTGGTTGAACGTGCTACGCTGTACGATCAGGCAGAAGATATCGCCGCCGAACAGCGCTATAATTTTAAGATTCGTGAGTTGGCCTATCGCTCGGGCAATAATATCCTTTTTGTCGAAGCCACACTCTCGCTGGGCCAGGGGGAAAAAGCACGCGCGAATTTGCACCGGGCGGAGTCATATTATCGTGAAGGATTGACCCTTGCCCACCAGTACGGTGGACCGCTCTATCTGCCGGCGGGACACGCCCATCTTCTGCTGGGTGACTTGCGCTATGAGCGGAACGAGCTGGAGCAAGCGCTGCATCACTACGAGCAAGGCATCGAGATCGTGGAACGCACCGGTATGGTCGATTACTTATGGCAGGGATATGAAAACCGGGCCCGGCTCTATTATGCCCAAGGCCGCGTCGCCGACGGCAACCTGGCTTTACAAACGCTCAGGGAGTTTGTGCAGAAGAGCGAGTACGCGGCCATAGACTTTAATTCATCGGAAGGCTTTGCCTTGCTGGAAGTAGAGTTTGCTCTGCGTCGCGGGGATTTGGAGCCGGTTGCCCACTGGATCGAAGCCAACGCCTTGACGATTGACACCCTGCCCAGCAAAATCCGCGGCAAACATTGGCTGGTAGCAGATTACTGGCTTGCCAGAAGCCAACAGGCAAACGATCCCTCCCTGTTGCCACCCGTGGTCAGGCTCTGGCAACATCTCATCGCCATGGCCGATGACCGGGGGTATGTCGAAATGGCGATCCGTCTGCGTTTGAGGCTGGTACAGGCTTATCAAGGCCTGGGTGAAATAGAGGGTGCAGTCGCAACTCTGGAACAGGCGCTGTTACAGGCCGAACCTGGCGGCTATATCCGCGCATTTGTGGATCGCGGCCCCATCATCGGGCGCTTGTTGCGGGCCGTCCAGCAGCGCAGCGCCCTGGCTGAAACCATCGCCACCTATGTGACGCGGCTGTTGGCCGCATTTGGCGCTGATATCAGCGAGAAGCAGGCATCTCCAACCGGGGCAGCCCCACCAGAACACCCTCCACTTTACCGGGCAGACAGTTCCGCCACCGCCCCTCACCATCAGCCCCTGCTCGACCCCCTGACCCCTCGCGAAGATGAGGTGCTGCACCTGGTAGCCGGTGGTTTGAGCAACCAGGAGATCGCCGATCAGCTTATCATCAGCCTGGCTACGGTCAAGCGCCACGTCTATAACATCTACGGCAAGTTGGGCGTGAAACACCGCGCCCAGGCCATTGCCCGCGCGCGCGAACTGGGCCTCATCTAAATCCGCCCTACAACGCAAAATACAACTCAAAATACAACTCCAGTTTGATTACAACTCGCTACTTTTCGCCTACAATTCATGGGAGTGTGACAGTCCCGATTGGGACGCCACCGAGGATGAAAATAGAGGAGCCAGTACGCCCACGTGCGGCGACGAGTTCGGCACAAGGGTGTGCCTTACTCCTCGGTGTGAATTCTATTTTCAAGGCAGGCGTTGCGGATCACCATTCAATGAGATCAAGTAAACGAACTGGAGCTTCTAAATGACGAACGTAATTGAAGTGGTCAATCTAAGTAAAACCTATGTCAAGCGGAGGCAGGCGCCGATCCGGGCTGTGTCCGACCTGAATCTGACGGTGCCGGTGGGCCAGGTCATCGGCTTTCTAGGGCCCAACGGGGCGGGCAAAACGACGACCATCAAAATGATGTGCGGGTTGGTAGAGCCCACAACGGGGCAGGTCAAACTCAACGGCGTTGATGTGGCCCGACAGCGCGGGGTCGCCATGCAGCAGATCGGAGCCGTGCTGGAAGGCACGCGCAATATCTACTGGCGGTTGACCGCGCTGCAGAATCTCATCTACTTTGGGCGTTTGAAAGGTTGCTGGGGGAAAGCCCTCAAGAGGCGCGCCGAACAGTTGTTGCGCGAATTAGACCTATGGGAACGGCGTAACGACCCGGTTAAAGACTTCTCGCGCGGGATGCAGCAGAAGGTGGCTATCGCCTGTGCCCTGATCACTGACTCGCCAATTGTGTTGCTCGACGAACCAACGCTGGGGCTGGATGTCCACGCCGCACGGACTGTCAAAACGTGGGTGAAGGAACTGTCCAGCGCGGGCGGCAAAACCGTGGTCCTCACCACCCATCAGCTTGACATGGCGGAGGAACTATGCCAACGCGTCGTGATTATCCGCCAGGGGCAGATCGTGGCCGATCAGCCGACCGGGGCGCTACTCAACCTCTTTCGCCAGGAGTATTATGAGATTCGTCTGGATGGGAATCTGGACACCCCACCCAGGCACAATAACAGCCCCTTGTTAGACTCCTGGTCCATTGCCTGCGAGAATGGTCACACTCTGCTTACCGGTGCGGTAGAAGAGGCATCGGCCCTCTATCCGCTGCTGGCAACCCTGGATCAGACAGGGTTACCCTTACTTTCGGTTAAACGCGCCGCGCCCAATCTTGAAGAAGTCTTTGTCCAGCTTACCCAAGATCAATCCGAGGAGGATGCCTCATGACCAGCGCAATTCCTGGCGATATTCAGCCTACCCAGGTCGAGATCCCGACCCGATTCGGCGAGCGACCGAAGCTACTCAGTATGGCTCAGATTGTACTCAACGAGATGATCAAGGGCATGCTCATCCAGTGGAGCTACAAATTTAATCTGGTCACTGATGTGATCATGCAGACCTTTATCTTTATCGGCATCGCCTTTTTTGTCGGCAATGGCGCCTTAGAACCAGAGCGACTGGCCCCCGCACTCCTGGGCTACATTGCCTGGTTTTATGCCTCGGCGGCAATTGCCGACATGGCCTACGATCTGCGCGAAGAAGCACAGTCAGGCACCTTAGAGCAGTGGTATATGAGTCCGGCGCCGGCAGGTGTGGTGCAGATGGGTCGTACCCTCTCCAAGTTCATCTTTACAACGGCCATGATTTCCGTAATATCCGCAGTCCTCATCCTCCTCTTCCGAATTCATATTCCCTGGCGCTGGGAAGGACTGCCCGTCTTCGGCTTGATGCTGATCGGCGTCTATGGGTTTGGCTTTATCGTGGGCGGGGCCACGCTGCTCTTCAAGCAAGTGGGCCCGCTGGCCAACATGGTGCAGACTATGCTCCTCTTTCTGAATGGCGCCTTTCTGCCTGTTGATCGCTTCCCGGATTGGCTGGCCGCGTTCACTCAGACGCTGCCGACCACCCAGGGGATCATCGTGCTGCGCAGCGTTGTGCTGGACGGCCGGTCGCTGTTCGATGTCTGGCTGGATGGCAGTCTGATCTGGCTACTCATCCACTCTGTAATCTATTTTTCCGTGGGCTGGGCCGTCTTCTCGATCTGCGAGCGGCAGGCGAAAAAGCGCGGCTTGTTGGGACAGTATTGACAATTAGGTGTGTACGAAATTGTGCTAGGCGTCTCGCTGCTGAACCAACTTTTGTACTTCCTGGTCAATCAGATCGAGAAAGCGTGGGTCGTTCCACACCGCTTCGAAGGTGCCTTCTGCAAGAAAGGCTTGCCTGAGATCGTGGCGCCGCGAGAAAGCGGGGTTCTGGGTAGCCTGGCGGAAGTGGGCCAGGCTACGATTTTTGTCGCTTGTAGCTTTCAAGATCGTCCCGGCCAGAAAGAAATGGGTCTCGGGATTATCCTTCAGGGTGAGCGCCCGCTCAAAGAGGGGAATGGCCTCATCATAGTAGCCAGCCCACATGCACTGGCAGGCGAAGTTGTGCAGGGCGGCCTGGCATAACGATTGGTGCTGGGCCAATGCTTTTGCGCCCATGTCCGCATCGTCACCCGCCGCTTGCTGCTCGGCGAACCATTGGGCGTAGTCCAGGGCTTCCAGCCGCCCGGCGGTGATCGTCTCCTTTACCCGGTCGTGCTGTTCCGTGGCGACGTAGATCGACAGGAGAATCCCCCGCCCATCGATCAGCATCCAGCGGGTGCTGGTTACTTGATCGCCGTAGGCCTGCATGAGGGCCATCCAGGCCTGACAGGTCGCTTCGGCCTGAGCGTACTCCCCGGCCGGGAGATAGACGGCCTCCGTCAATGTGCGCAAGTATTCTGCTCTGGTATTGCAGGTCTCGGCGGTCTCCTCAATGGACTGGTAGAAATCAT
>JABAHQ010000954.1_pt1 | contig 28828 bp, 27 predicted proteins | sample 7062091 | NCBI WGS metagenome assembly JABAHQ01 (sample SAMN14534359, study PRJNA622989) | marine sediment metagenome | biome: marine biome [ENVO:00000428]; feature: marine pelagic biome [ENVO:01000023]; material: deep marine sediment [ENVO:00002113] | place: India: Gulf of Kutch | collected...
GATCGCCACGTCGGCCCGGAACCAGGGATTGCCGCTACCGTCCAGCACCCTGCCGTCGCGGATGAGGACGTCGTAGCCCTCCTGGGCCGCGGCCGGCGCGGCCGCCCCCGCGCCGGCGAGGACCACGGCGAGCGCCGTCGCCACCGCCGCGCTCCGCGTCCACCTCCGCCCCCGCCGTCCCACCGCCTGGAACCACCCCTGCAGTGATCGCATCGTTCTCCTCGTATCCAGGGACCGCTTCACTCTCCACCCCCCGTCCCCGCCCCTACTCCCGACCTTCGGAGGAGCCAACGTGGCAGGGAGCGGAGCCAGGATCAACCGGTCCTCACCCTTCCTCCCCGAGGAAGGCGGCGACGTCCACCGCGACCGCCCGGTCGGGATAGGCGAAGAGGGGATTGACCTCGATCTCGCTCACCGCCTCCACGGCCCGGACGCAACGCGCCAGAGCCAGAACGGTCTCGGCGACCGCGACCCGGTCGACCCCGGGCCGGCCCCGGATCCCCCGGAGGAGTGGAGCGATCCTGAGCTCGTCGAGCATCCCGACCACCTCGTCCCGATCCACGGGGAGAACCCGGTCGACCACGTCGCCCAGGACCTCCACGACCATTCCGCCGGCCCCCACCGTGGCCACGGGCCCCAGGCCGGGCTCCCGGCGGACGCCTACGAGGAGCTCCGCCACGGGCTCCTCGAGGACCGGGGAGACCAGGACCTCGTGGGGGACGTCGCCCCCCCGGGACGCCAGGTGGGCCTCGGCCCGCTCCAGGATCTCCCGGTACGCCGCCGCGGCGCCGTCGGGCCCCGCGACGCCCACGACCACCCCTCCGGCTTCGGTCTTGTGGGGAATGAAGGGCGAGACCACCTTGACCGCCACGGCACCGTCGACCCCGGCGGCGGCCGTCCGGGTCTCCTCCTCGCTTCGGCAGAGGATCGCGGGCACGGTCTCCACCCCGACGCTTCCGGCCAGGCGTCGGCTCTCCGGCTCGGAGAGGGTCGTCCTCCCCTCCTCGCGGCAGCGGTCCACGATCGCCCGGCCCACGGCCCCCGCCTCGGCGCTCTCCGGGCCGGCGCTCAGGCGCTCCCAGGCATCTCCGCTCCACAGGGGCCGGGAGAGGGCACTCCCCCTCCGGACCAGGGCCCCGACGCAGCGGCACGCCACGTCCAGGGAACCCTCCACGGGCACTCCCTCCCGGGAGAGGATCCTCAGGGGCTCCGGCCGCCGATCAGCATACATCGAGTGGACCACGAGCCCGACCTCCGCCCTCCGGCCCGCGGCGATCATCGCCCGGGCCGCCCGGGCCTCGGCCTCGGCGAACTCCTCGGCGAAGCGCAGGTGATAGCCGCCGAAGAGGCCCACGACCAGGACGGTTCCCACCTCCTCGTCGGCGACGAGGATCTCCAGGGCCCGGGCGAATACCTCGGGAGCGGCGTCGGCGGCCCCGGCCAGGTCCACCGGATTCCCCACCGCCGCCGCCCGACCCAGGAGCGCCCGCAGCTCGGCCCGCGTGTCCGTGCCCGGATCGGCCAGGGGAAGACCGGCTTCGGCCATGGCGTCGATCGCCAGGGTTCCCTGTCCCCCTCCGTCCGAGAGGATCGCGACCCCGGTCCCGGGCCGGGTCGGCGTCTGGGTCGCGAGCGTCCACGCGACGGGGAGGAGCTCGTCGGAGCGGGCGACCTCCATCACTCCCGCCTGGCGAAGGCCCGCCCGGAGGGCGTCGTCTGCGCCGGTCACCGAGCCGGTGTGGGAGCGGGCCGCCCGGCGGCCCCGGGCCGAACGACCTCCCTTCAGGACGACCACGGGCTTCACCCGGCTCACCTGGGCGGCGGAGTGGAGGAAGCGGCGTCGGTCGCGGATCCCCTCTGCGTAGACCGCCACCCCGCGGGTGTGGGGATCTTCTGCCATCCACTCCAGATACTCGTGGAAGCCCACGTCGGCCTCGTTTCCCACTCCTACGCAGGCCGAGACCCCCCGGCCCTCCTTCTCGCCGATCTCGATCATCAGGGAGAGAGCCACGTTCCCGGACTGGAGGAGGAGGCCCAGGCCGCCGTCCGGCACGTTCGCGACCCCGATCAGGTTCAGGCCGGCGTGGAGGTTGAGCACGCCCGAGGTGTTGGGCCCGACCACCCGGATCCCCGTGCGGAGCGCCGCCTCCCGGAGCCGGCGCTCCAGGGCTTCTCCCTCCCGGTCCGACTCGGCGAAGCCCACCGCCAGGATCACCGCCGCTTTCACGCCCAGCTCCCCACAGCGCTCGACGATTCCGGGGACCGTCTCCGCCGGCGTGCACACCAGGGCCAGGTCCGGAGCCTCGGGCAACTCGTCCAGGTCCCGGTGGACCCGAAGGTCGTAGAGGACGCCGCCGCCGGGGTTCACCGGGTAGACGGACCCCTGGAAGCCCCCCTTGACGAGGACCCGGACCGCGTGATGTCCCCGCTTCCGGGGGTCGGTGGAAGCCCCGATCACCGCCACGGACGCCGGGCGGAGGATCGCGTCCAGGGGATGGGAGCTCATTCGCCCGTGAATCGAGGCTCCCGGTCTTCGTGGAACGCCCGGATTCCCTCCTCCCAATCCCCGGTCTCCATGCAGCGGAGGAGGGCCCGGGCCTCGGCGTCCAGTGCCTCCTCCCGACCGAGCCGGTGAGCACGAGAGAGAAGCCCCTTCAGCAGGCGGACCGACTCGGGGGCCTTACGCGCCAGCTCCCGGGCCAGGGCCTCGGCCCGCTCCAGGACGGCGTCGGCGGGGACCGCCTCGTCCACCAGCCCGATCTCCGCCGCCTCCCGACCCGTGACGAACGGGCAGAGAAGAAGGAGCTCCCGGGCCTTCCCGATCCCCACCCTCCGGGGGAGCGTGTAGGTCACCCCGCCGCCCACGAAGGTGCCCAGGGCCATCTCGGGGAGCCGGAGCTTGGCCTCCTCGTTCGCCACGGCGAAGTCGGCGGACAGGGCGAGCTCGAGGCCCGCGCCCACGGCGTGCCCGTTCACCGCCGCCACCACCGGGAGCGGGTGGGTCTGGATCCGCCGGTTCACCTCCTGGGCCGCCCGGACGTACCTCTGCCGGGCCTCGGGGTCGAGCCGGTCCTGGTCGTGGGCCTTCAGATCCGCCCCCACGCAGAATCCCCGTCCCTCTCCCGTGATCACCACCGCCCGGAGGCCTCGATCCCCCTCCGCCGCTTCGAAAGCCTCGAGGAGGCTCCGGTAAAGCGGGAGGCTGACCGCATTCAGGCGGTCCGGGCGGTCGAGGGTCAGGACGAGGAGCGATCCGTCCCGGCGCACTCGGAGGGGAGCGTCGCTGGAGTTCATGGGGCTTCGAGGGTCGCGGGGGCCGGGATGATCGCCGTCGCCCCAATCTGCTCGGGCGGCCGAGCGTTCGCCAGCACGGGCTCCCGGGGGCGGAACCCCTCGCCCCCCCTTGCGGGAGAGGGATTCTACCGCCGAACCCCTCGGTACCGGGCCGGGTCGCGGCCATTCTCGGGCGGCTGGAGGCCGGCGCCCCCGAGCCGCGTCAGGAATCGAAGCGCCTCCTCGGCCCGCGGGGTGCTCACGCCCTCCTCCTGGGCCCGACCGTTGTCGAGGTTGTAGTTCGGAAGGGCGCCGAGCCCCCCCTCGTACGCCTCGCGGAAGCGGGCCGGGAAGGCGTCGGCGATCTCCTCGACCCTCTCGCGGAGCCACGGACGCGGCGGCACCAGATTGAGGAACGCCAGCGTCATGGACTCCCGGTCCATTCCNNGGTCCCGCCGCCGCTCTCCACCTCGAACGCCGAGCCCAGGATCCCGATCGTGCTCAGGGCGAGCTCGGACATGCGCACCGCGCAGAGGTGCGAGGCGAGGAGATGGGTCGGGTCCACCTCCAGGGCGTAGGCCTCCAAGTAGGCGTCCCGGAGGTAGCCCACGGTGCCACGGTCGAAGACCGGCTCGCAGCTCCAGGCCCGGAGCCGGGGATGGCGCCGGGATACCCAGGCGTCGAGACCCACCTCCACCCGCACGTGGGCCGTCCGGTTCTCGGAGATCCCGACGAACTCGCCCCGGCGGCCGTGGACCACCTCTCCTGCCGCCTCACCGATCAGGGGATGGATCGCCTGATCGGCGAGAACGTGGGTGACCCATCCCCAGGCGAACGCCCGCTCCCAGGGAGTCTCGGCCCGAGCCACCAGGGCCCGGGCCAGATCACCGCTTCGGACGTAGTGGGCGAGATCCGAGAGGAAGCGGTCACCCCCGGGGAAGTAGCCGATGTCCGGCCCGAAGGCGCCCTGGAGGAAGGCGTTGCGCGGGCGCTCGTCGTCCGGCTCGAAGGGACCGGCGCCGGGCCGGCGGGACCAGGCGTCGAGGACCCGGTCCGCCAGGAGGGCGTGGAGGGTGACGTTCGGCATGGGAGAATGGAAGGTCGCCGCATCGCGGCGAAGATCAAGGGGCGCCTTCCACGAGCCCGGTCAGCCTCTCAGAACGCGCTCCACTCGGTGAAGTAGCCCACCACCAGGGAGGGTCCTGCGAGCTGGTTCCTCCCGAGAAGGGGTATCTGAGCCCCGAGCTCCGCGTGTCCAGGGCCGACGGGGTAGGAGAGCGTGGGCGCGACCTGGAGGAGCTCCCGCTCGGCGGTTTCGATCTGGAGCCCTTCGATCGTCGGCGTCTGCCCGTCGAACCCCTCCACCACGAGCTTGTAGCCGATCGGGCCGGCGCGTCCCCCTCCCTGGATCAGGAAGAAGGCCTGATTCCCGAATTCACGGAGGATCTCGTCGTTTTCCTCCCGCCAACGGTAGCCCGCCCACCCCGAGACCCAGAGGGAGCGGGGCCAGAAGGAGTGGCCCAGCTCCAGCATCACCTCCCAGTCGGTCTGGCCGTCGGTGAGGCTGATGATCTCGGAGTCCACCTGGAAGTCGGAGACGGGGAACTTCACCCCGCCACGGATCGCCAGCGGAAAGTCGATGCCGAGATACCCGAGGGGCGCCGTGCGCAGCCAGACCCGGGTGTCGCCGAACCCCGTCTGGGTCCGGTTCTGGAGGACGTCGTTGAACTCCACCCGCTGCCAGGGAACCTGGGCCCAGAGATCCACCCCGGGGAGGAGGCCGGCGTTCAGGGTGAGGAAGGCGACGGTGTTGATCGCTTCCGCATCGTTCTCCAGGTCGTCCCGGTCCCGGTCACGATCGAACTCGGTCCGGGTGAACTGGTGATAGACGGAGAGCTGCACCCACCCCTCCCCCGGCGCCGACACCCACTGGGCCGCGGCGGGCCACGGCCCGGATAGGAGGAGGGCCACGAGGAGGAGCGGCCACGCGGCGGCCACGCGCAGCGACGGGCCGCCCCACCACAGCCCCCTGGTCACGGGGCGCCGCTCTCCCAGATCTCGGTGTCCGGGAAGAAGGCGGCCCAGGCGCCCCAGAAGGAGACGTAGGCGCTGGCGATCGGCTCCAGGGTCTCCCCGGCCATCGGCCCGTCGACGGCCCGTCCGTCCACCCGCCAGGTGCTTTCCGTCTCCTCGTCGGTGAACCCGTCCTCGGCGGGGGCGAGTGTCACCGGCTCACCGCCGCTGGTGCGGAGACGGTATGCCATCCCGCCCCGGCCCGCGTCGTTCCAGAGGATCACCGCGGGCTCTCCCAGCCACGTGAACTCGACCACCTGATACCTGCCCTCCAGCGCCTCCAGGGTGGGGAAGGGAAAGGCCAGCGCCCCTTCGGAGCCCTCGGCCGGGATGCCCAGGACCCGCTCCTTCGGCGGCAGCCGCCCGTCCAGGGTCGGCATGGGGAAGCCCAGATAGTCCGGATTGTCGGGGTCCTCGTAGCTCGCCGGATACGGGAAGTCACCGTAGCGGTCGCCCCGGCCGCTGGCGTTGCGGTCCACGGTCAGGGTGTTGGGATGGAGCCTGCGCCACTCGGCCCAGCGCATCTCCACCACGGGGAAGCGCTCCAACTCGTCCCCGATGTTGGCCTTGCAGCGGGCCTCCGCCAGCATCTGGGGCCAGAACGACTCCTCCCGGTTCCCACCCCGGTTGAACATGACCAGGTTCGCCTGGTAGAGCAGCCCGGACACCCTGAGCTGGTCGCCGGCGATCGAGGAGCGATCGAAGCCCAGGCTCGTGCCGGTCAGCGGGCAGAGGGAAATCGCGATCTGGCGGCCCTCCAGGTTGAAGTTCGCGATCTCGTGGAACCAGAGGACGGGGTGGGGAACGGCGAACGCCTGGCCGTCGACCACGAAGCCGATGACCCGGTCCGAGTCCTCCATGAAGCTCAGGTTCTCCGCCTCCGTCAGGGGACTCATGGAGGGGTCGGTCAATGCCGGGATCCCGTCCCGGCCCACACCCCCGTCGGCCAGGAACTGCTGGTTCAGGTCGCACGTCAGTGGGTCCCCGGGGCCTACCCCGCCACCCCCGTCCTCGGAGCAAGCCGCCATGCCCACGAGGGCGATCGGCAAGAGCCAGACTCCGAATCGTCGAGGGTCGGGCCTGCCTCGGATCTGTTCCTTCATCGTCGCTGTTCCCTCCCGCGGGTTGCCGAAGACCTCCGGCGAGCGCCGAGCCCGCCGTTCACCCACCCGAATCGTCTCGGCGGAAGCGAGGTTCCCGGCCCGCCGATCCCCTCAGACCACGATCCACCCCGACCCGCGGTGCTCGGCGGGGTCCGGCCCCGGCTGGAGGATCTCCACGAGGATCTCGGTGGACTCCACCAGCCGCGGACCGGGTCGGTTGAAGTAGTGGTGTCCGTCGGCCACGAAGACCCGGCCTCGCCGCACCGCCGTGAGGTCCTCCCATCCCTCACGGGTCGTGAGGGCGGAAAGATCCTCCAGGGTGCGGTCGATCCCGAACCCGCAGGGCGCGACCACGATCACCTCCGGGTCGGCGCGTCGGAGGACGTCCCATTCGAGGCGGGGCGAATGGGCTCCGCCCTTCCCGAGGAGGGGCCGCCCCCCGGCCCGCTCCACCAGCTCCGGGATCCAGTTCCCCGCCGCCATGAGGGGCTCGACCCACTCGATCATCGCCACCGAGGGCCGGTTGCCCGCCTCCCCGGCCCCCCGCGTGACCTTCCGGAGACGCCCCCGGAGCGCCTCGACGAGCTCGTCGCCCCGCTCCGGGACGCCGAGGCACCGGGCCACCCGGCGGTGGTCCTCCCAGACGCCGTCCAGGGTCGTCGCCCCCAGAGAGACCACCTCCACGGCGGCACCCAGGTGCTCGCACACGGCGGCCTCGATCGCCTCGAGCTCCACGGCGCACACCCTGCACTGGTCCTGGGTCAGGATCACGTCGGGCTCGAGTCCCGCGAGACAAGCCGCCTCCACCCTGTAGACCGACAGACCCTCCTGGAGAACGGCCCGCACCCGCTCGTCAACGGCGTAGCTCGTGCCGTCCGCCGAGAACTTCGGCTCGGTGCAGAATGGAAGGTCCCGGACCTCCACGGGATGGTCGCACTCGTGGGAGCGTCCCACCTGGCGCTCCCCCAGCCCGAGGGCCCAGACGATCTCGGTGGCCGACGGGATCAGGGAGACGACCCTCAAGGGTCCGTCCGCCTTCGCTGGCCGCGGGGTCAAGAGCTCCCGCCGTGGCGTTTCCGGGCGTCACGGATCACGGCGATCGCCTCCTCCCGCCCTCCCCAGCCNNGGGCACCTGGCCCAGGGCCGTCACCTCGCTCCAGTGGGGATCGTGGATGGGCACGCAGAGGATCTTCTCGTCCTGGCCCTTCTCGTCCCTCATGTGGAAGACGCCCACGGGAGCCGCCTCCACCACGCACCCCGGGAAGGTGGGCTCCCACACCAGGACCAGGGCGTCCAGGGGGTCGCCGTCCTGCGCCAGGGTCTCTTCGATGAAGCCGTAGTCGGTGGGGTAGTGGACGGGCGAGAAGAGCTGCCGATCCAGACGGATCCGCCCCCGCTCCTTGTCGAACTCGTACTTGTTGCGGCTTCCCTTCGGGATCTCCACCAATACCGAGAGGCGGAGCGCGTCGCCGGTTGCGGGCCCGCTCATGGGATCCTCCGTGGGCATGGGGTGTCTCGCCGCAATCTATCCCCGGGCGCCGGAGGGCGACCAACGCCGCCGCCTTCCCGGGCCGGAAGCTTCCCGCCTCCGGCCTCGTGCGTATCTTTATCCGTCGGCCGCTCCGGGCCGCAGGAGCCCGGCGCGGAAGATCCCCACGGTCGCCCCTCGCCGGGACGACCCCGCCTCGGAGAGCCCGTCATGCCTCGGACGCGCCCCGGTCTTCGCTCCTCCCGGCCGCGCTCCCGCTTCCGGCCGGCGTCGGGTATCGCGGCCCTCGGGGCCTCCCTGATCCTGGCGGGCCCTCTCGCCGTGTCGTCGACGGCCGGGGCCCAGGAGATCCGGCCGGTGGCCTCGGTGGAGGGGATCACCGAGTACCGCCTCGACAACGGGCTCCGGATCCTCCTCTTCCCCGATCCGTCGAAGCCCCAGGTAACGGTGAACGTCACCTATTTCGTGGGCTCCCGTCACGAGTCCTACGGGGAGACCGGGATGGCCCATCTCCTGGAGCACCTCCTCTTCAAGGGCACCCCCGATCATCCCGACATCAGCCAGGAGCTCACCGAGCGGGGTGCGCGTCCCAACGGCACGACCTGGTACGACCGGACCAACTACTACGAGACGTTGCCGTCGACGGAGGACAACCTCCGCTGGGCCCTGGAGCTGGAGGCGGACCGCATGATCCACTCCTTCGTCTCGGCCGAAGACCTGGCGTCGGAGATGACGGTGGTGCGCAACGAGATGGAGGCCGGGGAGAACTCACCCTTCAACATCCTTCTCGAGCGGACCCTCTCCACCGCCTACCTGTGGCACAACTACGGGAAGAGCACGATCGGCGCCCGGGCCGACGTCGAGAACGTGCCGATCGAGCGACTGCGGAGCTTCTATCGGAAATACTACCAGCCCGACAACGCCATGCTCGTCGTGGCCGGCCGCTTCGACGAGGAGCGGGCCCTGGCGATGATCCGGGAATCGTTCGGCTCGACTCCCCGGCCGGAGCGGACGGGCGCGGAGAGGATCTGGCCCACCTACACGCGGGAGCCCACCCAGGACGGAGAGCGCTCGGTCACTCTCCGCCGGGTGGGAGACGAGCAGCTCCTCATGATCGCCTATCACGTGCCGCCGGGCTCCCACGGGGACTTCGCCGCGATCGACCTCCTGACCCACGTCCTGGGCGACGACCCCACGGGACGGATCCACCGGGCCCTGGTCGAAGGAGGGCTCGCCGCCGACGCCTCGGCCTTCAACCTGCAGCTGAAGGAGGCGGGCCCCCTGGTGGCGTACGCCAGGCTCCGGCCCGCACAGGATCTGGACGCGGCCCAGGAGGCCCTGGAGGCGCTCCTCGCCGAGATCGTCGACGGGCGGCCGGTGACGGGGGAGGAGGTGGAGCGGGCCCGGACCGCCCTCCTGAAGCGGGTCGAGCTCGCCTTCACCGACACCGAGCGGATCGCCCTCTCCCTGAGCGAGTGGGCGGCCATGGGCGACTGGCGGCTCTTCTTCCTCCACCGGGACCGGCTGGCCCAGGCCACCGCGGAGGAGGTGAGCCGGGTAGCGAGCACGTACCTGAAGCCGTCGAACCGGACCGTCGGCCGCTTCCTCCCCGCCGACGACCCGGACCGGGCCGAGATCCCGGACCCACCCGAGGTGGAGGCCCTGGTGGCGGACTATCGGGGCCGCGAGGACGTGGCCGCGGGGGAGGCCTTCGATCCCAGCCCCGGGAACGTGGACGCCCGAACCGTCACCTTCTCCCTCCCCAACGGAATCGAGGTGGCCCTGCTGCCCAAGTCCACCCGGGGCGACGTGGTCCACGGATTCCTGCGCCTCCACTTCGGCGATCGGGAGTCGCTCTGGGGCCGGGCCGCCGAGGGCGACCTCGCGGGCGGCATGCTGATGCGGGGGACCGAGCGCCTCTCCCGGCGGGAGCTGAGCGACGAGATCGACCGCCTGGGCGCCCGGATCTCCGTGAATGGTGGAGCGACCCTCACCACGGGGCGGCTGGAGACGACCCGGGAGAATCTGGCCGGGGTCGTGGCGCTCCTCGCGGAGGTGGTCCGGAGCCCCCGCTTCGATCCGGGAGAATTCGAGGTGATGAGGGAGGAGCGGCTGGCCGCCCTGGAGTCCCGGCACTCCGAGCCCTCGGCCCGGGCCCAGATCGCGCTGTCACGCCACATGGATCCCCATCCCGAGGGCCATCCCCACCGGACCCCGACCCTGGACGAGGAGATCGAGGCCGTGGAGGGCGTCACCCTGGAGGGAGCCCGGCGATTCCACCGGGAGTTCTACGGCCCCCAGTCCGGGAGCCTGGTCCTGGTGGGGGACTTCGAGCCGGACACGATGCGGGCGGTGATCGAAGGGGCCCTCGGCGACTGGGAGAGCCCCCACCCCTTCGCCCGGATCCCCGGGGAGGCCCGGGAGGTCCCGGCGGAGGAGATCGTCGTCGAGATCCCGGACCGGGCCAACGCCTTCTTGCTGGCCCAACAGAACCTGAAGCTCCGGGACACGGACCCGGACTATCCCGCCCTCGTCCTGGCGGGCTACATGCTGGGCGGCGGGTTCCTGAACAGCAGGCTGGCCCGGCGGATCCGCCAGGAGGAGGGCCTGAGCTACGGGGTCGCCGCGTCGATCTCGGGCCATCCCATCGACCCCGACGGCCGGCTCCTCGCCTACGCCATCTGCGCCCCCGAGAACGTGGGTGAGGTCGAGGCCGCGTTCCGGGAGGAGCTTGCCGAGGTGGTCGACGACGGGTTCCGGGCCGAGGAGCTCGAGGCCGCGAAGCGGGGCTGGCTCGAGTCCCGGCAGCTCGGTCGGGCCGACGACCGGGCCCTGGCGGGCACGCTGGCGTCGAACCTCTACTTCGACCGGACGATGGCGTGGGACGCGGCCTTCGAGGCGGAGGTCCGGGCCCTGACCGTGGAGGAGGTGAATCGGGCCGTGCGCTCCCGTCTCGACCCCGAGCTGGTGACGGTGGTGAAGGCCGGCGCCCTCGCCGCCGCGGAGCGCGCGGGAGACGAAGGCGGACCAGGCCCGGAGGGCGGCGATCCCGGACCTCGCTGAGGAAATTTCCGCCCGGGTCGAGCCCCTGCCGCCGCCGTCGGGCCCCCTGGTCGTGCGGCGGGCCGCCGACGAGCGGACCTTCCTGGCGGCGGGAGAGCGTGCGTGGATCTCGGGCCGGGAGGACACCGGGCCGGAGGCCGTGCGGATCGGCCCCCTCCGTCTCCTGCGGGCGCTTCGGGGCGGACCGCAGCCGGCCCACCGGGTCGAGCTCTCGCCGGGAATCGTGCGGCGGGAGCTGCGTCGGGGTGGCTCCGGCGTCGCACCGGCCGTCGAGACCCTCCTCGCCTTCCGCGAGCTCCCGGCGGTGGTGCTGCAGTGGTCTCCCGCCGCCGCTGAGGACGCGAGGCTCGCCCTCTCCCTCTCGTGGGTGTGCGAGCTCCCGACGGAGATCGGCGGGCAGGAGGAGCGCCGTTCGGAGTCCCGGGCGCTCTCCCTGGACGACCAGGAGGGTGAGCCGCGCATCCTCTACCTCGCCGCGGGCCGCAAGGCCCGCTGGCGGGTGGCGCCCCGGCCGGGCGGAAAGCGAACGACCGTGGGGATCGACCTGGAGCTCGAAGGCGAGCCGGGGGCGCCGGTCACGCTCCTGGTGTCCGCCCCCGCAATCGGAGGGGAGAGCGCCGAGGCCCTGGCTCGGCGCCTCGGCCGCCTGGAATCCGAGGTGGCCCGCTGGTCGGGTGGGGACGGGACCGGCGCCGAGACCCGCCTGGCCTTCGCCTCCCCGGAGAGGGAGGTGAACCGGAGCCTGGCCTGGGCCTCGAGCCGCGTCGCCGCCTGGCGGTGCGCGGAGCCATTCCGCCGGTCGGACCGGAGCCGATTCGCTCGGGGACTCCTGGCCACGGGCCGATTCGACGCCCTCCGGGAACTCCTCGACCGGTGGCTCGCCCTCCTGGTGGAGGAGAGGGCCCACGCGGCCGGCGCCCACCCCGGAAGCGGGAGCCCGGCCGCGTGCCTCGAAGCGGCCGGGGGGTACGGCCTCTGGTCCGGAGACCGGAGCTGGCTGGCGCGAAAGCGACCCGCCATCGACGCCCTCTCCACGGCCCTTTTCGCCGGAGGGAGCCGGGACGACGATCCTGAGCCCGCCCTCGCGGCCCTCCGCGCCCTCGCCGCCGGCGTGGAGCTTCCGGGAGGGGACGACTGGTCCCGGACCCTCGGGGACCGGGCCGACGCGTTGGTGGCCGGGGGCTCCGGCGGAGCGCCGGTCGCCCCGGAGGACCCGGATCCCGACCCCGTCCCCGGGACCGCCGCGGAGGGGTGGGAGGAAGATCCCGAGGGGGCGTTCGCCCGATGGCGAAGGCGGCTGCTGCGGGGGATGCGGGAGGAGGGGGGGCACTGGGGGTCTCCGTCCGCCGCGGGCCTGCTTCCGTCGGCCCTCCTCTTCGGGATGCTGGGGGCCCGGGCCGACGCCCCCTTCGGGCGGCTCCGCCTGGCACCCCTGGTACCCGGGCCGTGGAGCCGCTTCGACGTCGAGGGGATCCGGATCGGAGACGCCGCCGTGCGGCTCGGGTATCGGCGCTCCGAGCGTCGCCATACCTTCGTCCTCGAACAGACGCGAGGGCGGGTGCCCGTGACCCTGGTGTTCGAGCCCGCGCTGCCTACGGCGGCCCCGGGCCTCGTCCGGGTGGACGGCCGGCCCGCCGAGGTGGAGCGACGCCGTCTGGGCGCGTGGCGCGGTTTCCGGCTGCAGTTTCCTCTGGACTCCCCCCGGGAGGTGAGCGTTGACCGAGGCGCGCGCGACGGGTCCTGACGGGCCGGGCGGGGGCGACACCCCCGATCCCCAGTCGGGGACCGGGGACCCGGGGGCGGAGAAGCCGGAGCCCCCCGGGTCGCCGGTGCGGCGCTGGGCCCCCTTCGTCATCGCGGGGGTGGCGGCGGTGGGGGCCTTCTTCCTCTCGCCGGGCGGCGTCGAGACCCTGGATGAGGGCGCTCACTTCGGGTTCGCCTCCATCCTTCCCGCCCTCACCACCCTGGTCCTGGTCTTCTTCACCCGGGAGGTGGTGAGCTCCCTCTTCGCCGGGATCGCGGTGGCGGGCTTCGTGGTCCGGGACCTGAACATCATCGACCGCTTCCTCCTGCCCAGCATCGGCAGCGAGTCGTTCGCGGTCATCCTCCTCGTCTACCTCTGGGCCCTGGGCGGGCTGATCGGCCTCTGGACCCGGACCGGGGGAGCCCGGCACTTCGCCGAGTGGGCCCGGGCCCGCATCGTCCGCGGCCCCCGCACCGCCAAGTTCTTCGCCTGGCTCATGGGGGTGGTCTTCCACCAGGGGGGGACGATCTCCACGATCCTGGCCGGGACCACCGTCAAGCCGGTGACCGACGCAGAGCGGATCAGCCACGAGGAGGTGAGCTACATCGTGGACTCCACCGCCTCGCCGATCGCCACGGTCGTGCCCCTGAACGCGTGGCCCCTCTACGTCGCCGGGCTCCTGGTGGGCACCATGCCGATCTTCGCCACCGAGCAGGAGGTGGTGACCTTCTTCTTCCGCTCCCTCCCGTTCAACTTCTACGGCTGGTTCGCCATCACCATGACCCTCCTCTTCGCCCTGGACCTGCTCCCCTGGGAGGGGAAGAAGATGCGGGAGGCGAAGGAGCGGGCCCGGGAGACGGGACAGCTGGACCGGGAGGGAGCCGAGTCCCTCATGGCGAAGGAGCTCGACCAGCTCAAGATCCCCGAGGGCTACCCGACGGGTCTGTCGGACTTCGCCGTGCCCCTGGGGGTCCTGATCGGCACGGCCCTGACGGGGGTGATCCGGCCGCTCGTGGGCGGGATCCGCCAGGGGAGCGTGGAGGTCTTCCTCTCGGGGATCGACGTGCCGATCGCCGAGGCGTTCGGCCTGGCGGTCTTCAGCGCCATGATCCTGGCGATCGTGAAGGGGATGGACGTGAAGGGCGTGGTGGAGGGGTTCGTGGACGGGTGCAAGGGGGTGACGATCGGAGCGATCATCCTGGCCCTGGCCGTCACCCTGGGGCAGGTCTCACGGGCCCTGGGGACGGCGGACTACATCGTGGAGATCGCCGCCGGAGCCGTGAGCCCGGTGATCCTCCCCGCCCTCTTCATGGCGATCTGCATGGCCGTCGCCTTCTCGATCGGCTCCTCGTGGGGCACGTACGCGGTGGTCTTCCCGCTGGCGATGCCCCTGGCCGGCGCCGTGGCCGCGGAGGCGGGGGTGGCGGACCCCACCTTCTACCTCTCCCTGGCTTTCGGGGCGGTCTTGGGCGGCGCGGTGTTCGGGGATCAGTGCTCGCCGATCTCGGACACGACGATTCTCTCCAGCCTGGCCACCGGCGCCGACGTCATGGACCACGTCTTCACCCAGCTCCCCCTGGCCCTGACCGCGGCGGGCGCCGGGGCCGTCGTCGCCACGCTCCTGGCCACGATGGCGATCTGACGGCCGCCGCGGGATCTCCGCGGGACCCCGAAGCTGAACGCCGGCGGCGCCGAAAAAAACGGGGAGCCCGTTCGGGCTCCCCGTCCCCTCCGTCCCCTTCGGGACGTCAGTCCTCGCTCAGGTATCCCCGCTCCTTGAGGAGCTCCCGCAGGCGCGGCTGCCGGTCCGAGAGGTCGGTCCGGGCGATCGTTCGGGCGAACTCCACCCGCTCGTCCTGGGGTACCTTGTCGAGCACGGCGATCGGCGCCCCGTAGCGGAGCAGGATGCGCTTGGCATCCACGGTCACTTGGTCTTCCACTCATGCCCCCTTCTCAGATTCTTCCGGTCCTCCGGACGAGGCTCCCGCCGGACTCCCCCGTCTCCGGGGAGGAGGGAACCACCGTCCCCCGCCTCGTCCCGTGGAAGCGACCGTACCCGCGGAAGGGAAGGATGTGCCACGGCCGTGCAACGGCGAGGCAGGGCGCCCGCGGCCGTGATCCCGGTGAGGTCCCCGGAGCGTGCTAACCCGGGCCCTGTCCCGGGCTCGGCACGGATGCGTCCCCTCATGGTGACACACCTCCCGGCGCCGGGCCTCCGACCCGGAACCCCGGACACGCCGGGATCTCCCCGGCGTGGCGGGCGCTTCGGGGGATCGGCCCGCCGCCGGGCTCGGGGCACGCTCCTTGCGCCTCACTTCCCCGCAGGCCTGTCGCCACCCCCCGTTTCGTGACCGGAGGCCGACATGAGAACCCGCGCCCTCGATCTCGTCCTGGTCCTCCTCCTCCTGCTACCCGCCGACGTCCTGGAGGCCCAGGGGATCCTGGCCCGCGACTCGGGCCCCTTCGCCCAGGTGGGCCCCGACGATCGGGGGCCGATCCGGTTCTTCGTCGGGGGCTCCCTGGTGATCGCCGAGCCCGAGGGGCCTTTCGCCCAGGTGGTGGGCACCGGCTGGGGAGTCGACCTGAACGGGCGCTGGGCCCTGGACGAAGAGGGCGTGCTCGGGCTCCGCACCGGCTTCAGCTTCGTGGAGTACGGCCGGGAGACCCGCAGGGTCTGCTTCAGCTCCACTGTGGGCTGTCGGGTGGTTCTCGACCTCATCACCTCGAACACGATCCTCTCCGGAGGGCTCGGGCCCGAGGTCGCCCTCCCCGGGCGCAGCGTCCGGCCGTACGCGTACGGTCAGATCGGCTTCGCCTACTTCTCCACGACGTCCCGGCTCCGGGGAACTCAGGACGTGGAGGACTTCGCCAGCACGGAGAACTTCGGCGACGGTACCCTGGCGTGGCGCATGGGAGGCGGAATGCAGGTCCGGATCTCCGGGGGACGGACGCCGGTCTGGCTCGACATCGGGGCGGACTACCATCGGAACGGGGTGGTGGAGTATCTGACCGAGGGAGACATCCGGGACAACTCCGACGGCTCGATCACCCTCTTTCCCAACCGGAGCGAGGCGAACCTCACCACCTTTCGGATCGGGGTGACGGTGGGGATCCCGGGGCGGAGGGACCGGAGAGGACGCTTCGGGCGCTGAGGTCGGCGCCCGGCGCTCGAGCCCCATCCGCGGGTCCGCCCTTTCCCCCGACGGTCTCCGTAGCCCATCTTTGCGCACGCTCTCGCGGCCGCCCCGGTGGAGCTCCCAGGAGACCGAGTCATGGGTGAAGAATCTCCCCGTCTCTCCCCCTCCGTCGAGGACTATCTCAAGGCGATCTACTCGATCACCGAGAGGGACAGGACCGCGTCCACGAGCGAGCTCGCCGACCTCCTGGGCGTCCAGCCCGCGTCGGTGAGCGGAATGGTCAAGCGCTTGGCCGAGCAGGAGCTCGTCGAGCACGTGCCCTATCGGGGCGTCCGCCTCACCGAGCGGGGCAGCCGGGAGGCGCTGCGGATCCTCCGGCGCCACCGGGTGATCGAGACCTATCTCAACGTCCGGCTGGGCTACTCCTGGGAGGACGTGCACCGGGAGGCCGAGCGCCTGGAGCACGCCGCGTCGGACACCCTGATCGACCGCATGGCCGCGGCCCTCGAGCACCCGCAGCACGACCCCCACGGGGCCCCCATCCCCACCCGGGGGGGCGAGATCGAGGACACGGGCTCGGCCACCCTGGCCGACGCGGATCCGGGCGACGTGCTCTACATCCGCGCCGTCCGCGACGACGACTCNNTCCGCGCCGTCCGCGACGACGACTCGGAGCGCCTCCGCTACATGGAGGCCCTGGGCCTGCTGCCCGGGGTCCGGGTGACCCTGGAGGAGCGGGAGCCCTACGAGGGGCCCCTGACCGTCCAGGTCGGCGGCACCGGGGGACCCCGTGAGGTGGTGGGGCGGGAGCTGGCCCGCAGGATCTACGTGGTGAGCTCCGACGAGGGAGAGCGGGAGCCGGCGTGAGGGGGGAGCCCGTGGTCCTGGGCGTCGCAGGGGGAAGCGGGGCGGGAAAGACGACCGTGGTGCGGCGGATCGTCCAGGGCGTGGAAGCCGACGGGGGAGAGGTGGTGGTGATCCACCACGACGCCTACTACCGGGACTTCTCACACCTTCCCCCCGAGGAGCGGGACCGGGTCAACTTCGACCACCCCGAGGCCCTGGAGACCACCCTCCTGGTCGAGCACCTCCACGACCTCATGGGTGGGCGTGCCGTCGAGATCCCGGTCTACGACTTCACCACCCACACCCGAACCGACGAGACCCGGCGCGTGAGCCCCGCCGACGCGGTGATCGTGGACGGGATCCTCGTCCTCGCCGACCCCGGTCTCCGGGAGCTCACGGAGATCAAGATCTTCGTCGACACCGATCCGGACATCCGCTTCATCCGACGTCTACGCAGGGACATGGAGGAGCGGGACCGCTCCCTGGACTCGGTGATCCGCCAGTACACGCGGACCGTCCGCCCCATGCACGTGGAGTTCGTGGAGCCGTCGAAGCGCTACGCCGACGTGATCATCCCGGAGGGAGGTCACAACCGGGTGGCCGTGCAGATGGTCCTCGATACGGTCCGCTCGACGGTGCGCGAGAGGGGCCGGGCGGAGGAGTGACCGGGCACCCGGGTCCCTCCCAGGCGGCGGAGACGTATCGGGAGAGGCGGGAGCGCTTCCTGGAGGCGGCGGAGGCGGAGGGCCGGGCCGCCCTCCGGATCTCGCGGATCCGCGTCGCCTTCTTCGTGGCGGCGGTCGCCGCCCTCAGCGCGGCCGATCTCTCCGGGGGCCCCCTGGCGGGGAGCCTCCTCGCCGCCGGGCTCCTCTCCCTGGCCGCCCTCTTTGTCTACGTGGGACGGCATCGTCGGGTCCGGGAGCGGGAGGACCGCCTCCGGCGGATCGCCTCGCTCAACCGTCGCGCCCTCGCCCGTCTCCGCCGGGAGTGGGACGCGCTGCCCGGGGTCCCGGCCGAGCCGGGCGACGAGCCGTCCCATCCCTACGCCGCCGACCTGGAGGTGACCGGCGAGCGCTCCCTCCTTCGGCTCTGCAGCGACGTCATGACGCGTCCGGGCTGGGACACTCTCAGCCGCTGGCTCCTGGAGCCGGGGGCGGCGGCGGAGGTGGCGCGCCGCCAGGAGGCCGTGTCCGAGCTGGCGCCGATGCTCGACTTCCGACAGGAGCTGGCCGCGGTGGGCGAGGGTGGCCCCGGGCCCGACACGGCGTCCGTGGACCGACTGGCGGCGTGGGCGGAAGAGGGCGGTCCGGCGCTGCCGGCGTGGCTCCTCTGGACGTCGTGGGTCCTGCCGCCCCTCTCCCTGGGGCTCCTCGTCGCCCACCTGGGAGGCCTCACGGCGGCTCCCTGGTGGGGACTCTCCCTCCTGGCGGCCTGGGCCGCCGTGCGCTCGCGGAAGAACGCGCTGGACGAGACGATGGAGCGGATCGGGGCCGGTGCCGCCCGCGTGGGGCGCTACGGCGACCTCCTGGAACACCTGGCCACCCTGGAGGCTGAGGCTCCCCTCCTCCGCCGGATCCGGGAGGCGGTCCGGGAGGGCGAGCTAGAGGCCGCCGAGGAGCTTCGCCGACTCCGGCGGAGAGCGGACTGGGCGGAGGTGCGGAGGAACGGGCTTCTCCACGCGCCCCTCCAGCTCTTCCTCCTCTGGGACGTCCACGTGGTGCGCTCCCTGGAAGGGTGGCGCAGCCGGGTGGGGGGACACGCAAGGGATTGGCTCGAGTCCCTGGGGCTCACGGAGGCCCTCTGCGCCCTGGCCACCCTCAAGGCCGACCACCCCGACTGGTGCTTCCCCGAGATCCGCCCGGAATCCGAGCGCCTCGTGGCCGAGGGCCTCGGCCATCCGCTCCTCTCCCGGGAGCGGTGCGTGCGCAACGACGTGGTGGTGGGACCGTCCGGCACCTTCCTCTTCGTGACCGGCTCCAACATGGCGGGCAAGAGCACCCTTCTCCGGGCCCTGGGGCTGAACGCCGTCCTCGCCCGGGCCGGGGGCCCGGCGTGCGCCCGCTCGCTCCGGATGCCACCCCTCCGGGTCCGGACCAGCATGCGGGTGAAGGAGTCCCTCACCGAGGGGATCTCCTACTTCATGGCCGAGCTCCGGAGGGTCCGACGGGTGGTGGAGGCCGCCCGGGACCCGGGAGGCGACCCCGGGGAGCCGGTCCTCTATCTCCTCGACGAGCCCCTCCAGGGCACGAACGAGGCCGAGCGAAGGGTGGCGGTTCAGACGATCCTGCGCCATCTGCTCCGCACCTCCGCCCTGGGCGCCCTGGCGACCCACGACCTGCGGCTCCACGCCGCCGAGCTCCTGGACGAGGCCGCCCGGCCCGTTCACCTGGAGGGCGCCGTCGAGGAGGGCGAGGAGGGCCCGGTCCTCTCCTTCGACTACCGGCTCCGGGTTGGCCTGGCCACCTCCTCCAACGCCCTGTCTCTCCTGGAGGCGGTGGGGCTCGGGGAGGAGAAGGAGGAGGGAGAGCCGTAGCGACTCCGGGCCGCCGCTCCTCAACCGTTCGGGGTCACGATCGCTTTCGTCACCCGGAGATCCTCCACGTCCCGCAGCGCCCGCTCCGCCTCGCCGAGGCCGTAGCGTCCCCCCACGACCCGGGCGAAGGGGAGGCGATCCCGGTGCCGGGCCAGGAGCCGCAGGGCGCCCACCAGGTGGTGGAACTCGGTCCCCCAGCGCCCCAGGACCGCGGCGTGCTTCCGGTTGATGTCCGCGTGGGGATTGATCGAGACGGGACCCGCGTCGGTATAGTGGCCCGCGATGACGTAGGTGCCCCCGTCCCGGAGCAGGCCGAAGCCCTCGGGGATCGCGGCCGGATTCCCCGTGGCCTCGACGATGACGTCCGCGCCCCTCCCCCGGGTGAGCTCGAGGACGGCCTCCCGTCGCCCCTCCTCCGACGTCTCCTCGAGCTCCCAGGTCCGGTCCACTCCCATGGCTCGGCCCAGCTCCAGCCGCGCCGTGGGGGCCCCGATCATGAGGAGGCGGCCCGCCCCCCGCAGACCGGCGAACGCGGCGGCCGCGAGCCCCACCGGACCCGATCCCTGGACGAGGACCGTCTCCCCCATCTCCATGGCGCTCCGCTCCACCGCCGCGAAGCCCGTGAAGAGGCCGCATCCGCCCCCGATGACGTCCTCGGCGGTGAGGCCCGGCGGGATCTTCAGGATCCGCACCCCCGGCTTCAGGTGGATCCGCTCTCCCCAGCCACCGAGCCCCCCTTCGGCGGCCGGGTAGGTGATCCCGTAGACTCGGCGGTGGGGACACCGGTTCGGCTGCCGGGCGACCAGGCACTGATAGCACGCGTTGCACGTCTCGTGGACGTCGAGGAAGGTGACCACGTCGCCCACGGCCAGGGGCTCACCCAGGGCGTCCGCCTCCACGCCCCGGCTCTCCACGACCCGCCCCACGCTCACGTGGCCGGGTACGATCGGGTAGGGAACCCCTTCCAGCCTGCCGTGCTGGAGGTGCACGTCGGTGCCGCAGACCTCGCTGGCCACGGTCTCCAGGAGCACGCTACCCGGCTCCAGCGCCGGGTCGGGAAGCTCACGGACCTCGACGGGGAGCCCGGGTCCGGGCATCACGGCGGATCGGATCGGCATGGGGCGGCTCCCGGCCACGGACGAGGGATCGCTGGGCGCGGACGGGATGATAGCCCCGCCTCGCCCGACGAGAAAACGGCGCGCCCTTCGCGGGGCCCGCCGGCCCGGGGGGCCCACTCGGTGTCCGGCCTCGCCCCCGGGCCGCCCTCGAATCCCTCGGACCCTCGCCGCCGCCCCGCACGGCGGTTAGGCTGTGACGCGAGCCGCCCCCCGCCGGGGCCACGCGAACCGCACCTCACCGAAGGCCGAAGGCATGTCGGCGAATCACCCCGCCCTCCCCCGAGCCCGGGGCCCCGAATGAGCCCCCGGAACCACGACGCGCTCCGGACCCTGGACGGTCTCCCCCGGAGCGATCTCGCCGTCGTCCCGACCCCCCTCCTGGAGGCGGCGAACCTGACCCGGAGCTTCTCCCCCTCCGGTCCCCGGATCCTTCTCAAGATGGACGCGTGGACGGGGACCGGCCTCGGTGGCAACAAGGTCCGAAAGCTGGAGCACGTTCTCACCCCGCCGCGCCTCTCCGGGATCGACACCGTGATCACCGTCGGGGGCGCCCAGTCCAACCACGCCCGGGTCACCGCCGCCGTCGCCGCCCGCTTCGGCCTCCGCTGCATCCTCGTCCTCGACGGCGATCCCGGCGACCCGCCACGGGGCAACGCGCTCCTCCATCGGCTCCACGGAGCCGAGATCCGCAGGGTCGACACCCGGAGGGCGAGGGAGGCGGCGATCGACGAGGCGCGCCGGGAGGTGGAGGAGGAGGGCGGCCGTCCCTTCGTGATCCCCCTGGGCGCATCCACGCCCGAGGGCTCCCTGGGCTACGTCCACGCCGCCCTGGAGCTGGAGGAACAGCTGGACGCCTTCGGGGCCTGGGAGGAGGGCCCGGTGCGGATCGTCATCTCCGCTTCATCGAGCGGGAGCGTGGCCGGCCTCGCCCTTGGGCTCCGGGTCCTGGGGAGGACCGACGCCCGGATCCTGGCGGTGAGCGCCGACGTGGGCGCCCGGGAGATCCGGGAGAGCGCCCACCGCATCGCCGGGGGCGCCGCCGAGCTCCTGGGGCTCGAAGATAGCTTCCCGGATTCGGTCCTCGAGGCCACCGACGCCTTCGTCGGCCCGGGCTACGGGATCGCCACCGAAGCGTCCCACGCCGCGATCCACCACTTCGGCCGCCTCGAGGGCGTGGTCCTGGATCCGACGTACACCGCGAAGGCGGCGGCCGGGCTCCTGTACCGTCTCGAGAGAGGACGCTTCGGAGAGGAGGGAACCGTGGTCTTCGTTCACACCGGCGGGCATCCGGCCCTCTTCGCCTGACGCCGGGCCCTTCGGGGCGCGCCGGACTCCCGGAGACTTCGTGGCGCGCCGCCGGCCCCCCTCATAAGGTGTAGGCATGTCTTCCACAGACATGCTCCGCCGGGTGGGCCTTCTCAGGGAGCTCTCCGCCGACGAGCTGGAGGGCGTGGCGTCCGCGGTCCGGGAGGAGGCCGTGTCCGAGGACACCGACGTCGTGAAGATCGGGGATCCGGGACGCTCTCTCTACATCGTGTTGGAAGGGGAGGTGTCGGTCCTCTACCCCGGGCGCAGCGCCGACGTCGAGCTGGCCCGTCTCGGCCCCGGCGACTTCTTCGGGGAGATGGCGCTTCTCAATGACGAGCCCAGGAGCGCCACGGTCCGCACCGTGGTGGACTCTCGCCTCCTGGTCCTGGAGAAGGAGGCGTTCCGGCGGATCCTCACTTCGCGGCCCGGCGTGGCGGTCAAGGTCCTGGAGACCCTCTCGGTCCGGATCCGGAACGCCGACGAGCAGATCAGCACCCTCTCGGACAAGGTCCTCCGCGACACCCTGACCGGCCTCCTCAACCGTCGGGCGTTCCACGAGCGCCTCCACGAGGAGGCGGACCGCTACCATCGGTACGGTGACGAGTTCTCCCTCATCCTCCTGGACGTGGACCACTTCAAGTCGGTGAACGACACCTTCGGCCACGACGTGGGAGACCACGTGCTGGGATGGATCGGCCGGCTCCTCTCCGACCAGACGCGCTCGGCCGACGTGCCTTTCCGGGTGGGCGGTGAGGAGTTCGCGGTCCTGGCCCCGGCGACCGGAGGCGAGATCGCGGGGGAGGTGGCCGACCGGCTTCTTCGGGTGATCGGCGACGCCCGGCCCCCGGTGGAGTTCGACCTCCGGGTGACGGTCTCGGGAGGGTACGCCAGCTGCCCCCGGCACGCCTCCCGGGCTCCCCGTCTCTTCACGATCGCCGACCAGGCCCTCCTGCGGGCGAAGACCCGGGGTCGGAACCAGGTCTTCCACCCGGGCGGAGAAGGGTGAGCCGGGTCGCGGGGGCCCCACCCCGCATCTCCGGCGCTTCGCTACGGCCGCCCGTCCTCCGGCCGGATCCTCCTCAGACCGGAGCGTGAAGCCACGCCCCGTCCCACCAGCGAGAGCTTCCGCACCCGGCGCGTGCGTCCCGAGCGAATCTCCGGATAGGTGTAGTCGACCCTCGGCCTGAACCGAGAGCTCCCGCGCCTCAGCAGCCTCATCGTCCCCTCCCGTTTCCCGGTGCGCGAATCCGGACGACCTCCGGGTCGTCCGGGGAGGAGGGACGCTCTCCCTCCCCTCCACCCTCTACGAGATCGGACACGGTGAGGATTCGGAGGGTTGCACGGGGCACACCGGGGCGCCGGGCCCCGATCACGGGAGGCCCGCTAGTGTGCCTCCTCGACGCGGAGGCCCGCCTTCTGGAGTCCGGCGATGATCTCGTCCACGTGCTCCCGCCCCCGGGTCTCGAGGTGCATGACGATCTCCACGTCGCCCACGGAGATGTCGGCGAAGGCACGGCGATGGTAGATCTCCATGACGTTGGCCCCCAGATCGGCCACGATGCGGGTGAGCCCCGCCAGCGACCCGGGTCGGTCCGGAACCTTGACCCTGAGACGGGCCAGGCGCCCGTCCGACACCAGCCCCCGGTCGATGATCCGGGAGATCTGGTTCACGTCGATGTTCCCGCCGGAGAGGATGAGGACCGCAACGTCGTCCTCCTCGGCGTCGATCCGTCCCTTCATGACTGCGGCCAGGGGAACCGCGCCCGCGCCCTCGGCCACCGTCTTCTCCCGCTCCAGGAGGAGGAGGATCGCGCTGGCGATCTCCTCCTCGGTCACCACCACGACGTCGTCCACGTACTCCCGGATCAGGGGAAAGGTGAGGTCTCCGACTCGCTTCACCGCGATCCCGTCGGCGATCGTCTCGGTGCTCTCGATCTTCACGACCCGGCCCGCATCCAGGGACGCCCGGGCCGACGGCGCAGCTTCGGCCTCGACACCGATCACCCGCACGTCGGGCCGCAGGCTCTTGAGGCCGATGGCGATCCCCGAGATCATCCCCCCGCCTCCCACGGGGACCACCACCACGTCGATCCGCTCCATCTGCTCGTCCAGCTCCAGGGCGATCGTGCCCTGTCCCGCGATCACCGCCTCGTCGTCGAAGGCCGGGACCAGGGTGCGTTCCTCCTCCTCGGCGATCCGACACGCCTCATCCACGGCGTCGTCGAAGCTCGCGCCGTGGAGGACCACATCGGCGCCGTACCCCCGGGTCTTCGAGACCTTGATCAGGGGGGTGTTCTCCGGCATGACGACCTTCGCGGGGATCCCCAGGCGGTTGGCATGATAGGCCAGGGCCTGGGCGTGGTTGCCGGCGCTGCCGGTGACGACGCCGCGGGCCCGCTCGTCCGGACCCATCTGGCAGAGGCGATTCAGCGCTCCCCGGTCCTTGAACGATCCGGTCCGGTGCAGGTTCTCGAACTTGAAGAAGAGCCGGCAGGGCACCAGGTCGTCGAAGACCAGGGAGGCCGTGCAGGGGGTCAGCACCAGCTCGTTCCGGATCCGCTCCCGGGCGCGCCGGATCTCGTTCAGGTCGGGCATGGCAGGCGTGGGCTGGAGCGCGGGGCTCGGAGGATCGAGGCGCTTCACCGCTTCAAGGTATCAGGTCACCGCCGAGCGGTGCAGGAGCCGAACCCGCCAGCCCCGGGGGGTGGGCACGAGGAGGATCGACTCCACCGCGGCCGACCCTCCCTCCGCCTCGGCCCCGGCGGTCGGGCCGTACGCGAGCACGTAGAGGCGCGGGCCGTCGCCTGCCAGGGTGTCCACGGCGGGCACCGTCCACGTCCCCAGGGACGGTCCGGGGCCCAGGAGGGGCCGGAGCGCCGACGAGGGGGCGCCGGTGACGTATCGCGCACCCCGGTCCACGAGCTGGGCGCGGGGATGGAGGAGCTCACGCGCCTCCTCCACCGCCCCGGCCCTCCGCAGGTCCTGGAACGAGCGGAGGAGCTCGTCGGCCGGCGCCTCCGGGCGGGCCTCGTCGGCCTCGGTCGCGGGGGCCGGCTCCGCCGCGTCCGCCTCGACCTCCGCTCTCCGCTCGAAGCGGCACCCGCCCGCCGCCAGGACGAGGAGGCCCAGGGCGACGACCCGGCGGGTCACCGGGGGCTGTAGACCGCCACCCGGAGGGGAGGCTCGACGCGCCAGCGGAAGTAGAGCCGATTCTCGCCCTCCACGATCACGTTCTCCTTCACGTCCTTGGTCTTGGGGTGGTCCCGGTCCCCGCTTTCGATCACCAGCACCTCCTCGGGTCCGAGCCCTTCGACCAGCTCCCGCACCTGTCCCTCGAGATCGTCGAGGAGAGCCGCCTCCGCTTCGTCCTGGACCGGCCCCTCGGACGTGGCTGTGAGCTCCTCGCTCCGGACGCGCTCGTGGCCGGCGAAGAACTCCTCGGCGTCCCGGGACACCTCGTGATCCCTGCGAAACCCGATCTCGGTCAGGGCCCGGGGATCGAAGTGCGGCTGTACGCTCTGGAGCGTGTCCCCGTACCTGCGGAGGATCACGGAACCCGAGCCCGCATCAGGACACGGAACCCCGCTGCAGCAGCCGCTCCAGCTCCTCGGGGCTGAGCTCCTCGTCGAGCTTCCGGCCCATCCCACCGGCAGACCGGGCGTGCTTGCGCTCCTTCCGCTCGGCCCGCTCGTCGGGGAGACCGCCCCCGGCGTAGTCGAACTCGCTCAGGGACACCCGCTCCAGCTTCCGGCCCCGGTGATGCTCGACGCTCCGGAGATGGCCGAGGTCGGCGGCGGTGACGAAGGTCACCGCCATCCCCAAGGCCTCCATCCGCCCCGTCCGGCCGATGCGGTGCACGTAGTCCTCGGGGTCCAGGGGGATGTCGTAGTTCACGACGTGGGAGATCCCCTCCACGTCCAGGCCCCGCTGCGCGACGTCGGTGGCCACCAGGACCCGGACGTTGCCCTTGGCGAAGCGGTCCAGGGCCCGGACACGATGCTTCATGTTCCGGTCCCCGTGCATGACGTCGGTCTCCACCCCCTCACGCCTCAGGCGGGCGGCCAGGGCGTCGGCGCCGGCCTTCGTGCGGGAGAAGACGAGGACCTGCTCCCAGCCCGGCTCGTCCAGGAGGCTGAGGAGCAGCTCCGGCTTCTTCTCGGGCTTCACCATGTAGACGCGCTCCTCGATCCCTGCGGCCACGGTCCCGGAGGGCGCGGCCTCGACCCAGACCGCGTCCTCGGTGATCCTCAGCGCCAGGTCGTGCACGCCGTGGGGCATGGTGGCGGAGAAGAGCATGGTCTGCCGCTTCCGGGGCAGGTCCCGCAGCACGTCCTCGATCTGGGGGCGGAAGCCCATGTCCAGGAGCCGGTCCGCCTCGTCGAGGATGAAGGCCTGGATGCGGCTGAGATCGGCCTTTCCCTGGCGCATGTGGTCGATGAAGCGACCGGGAGTGGCCGCGATCACCTCCACGCCCTCCCGGAGCGCGGCGTTCTGGGGCTCGTAGGAGACGCCGCCGTGGATCACCGCCGCCCGGATCCTCGTCCCCCGGGCCAGGGACTTCGTGTCTTCCTCCACCTGCTGGGCGAGCTCCCGGGTCGGGCAGAGGACGAGGGCCTGAAGGCCCTGCCCGGCCTCGATCCGCTCCAGCGTGGGGATCATGAAGGCGCCGGTCTTGCCCGTGCCCGTCTGGGCGATGCCGACCACGTCCCTGCCCGCCAGGGCGGGGCGGATGGCCTTCTGCTGGATCGGGGTGGGCTCGGTCCACCCTTCGGCCTCGATCGCGGCGAGGCGCTCCTCCGATATGCCGAGCTTTCTGAACTGCTCCACGTCTATCTCCTTTAGAAGCCTGTTCGAGCAATGCGGCTCGCCCCACGACTCGGACAGGCTCCTGGCCCGTATCTGGCGTATCCGCTGTTCGTCTCCGTGGGGACCCTACCCGGATCCCGACGGCGGAGATCCCCCGAATTCCCGGATCTCGCCCCGGGCTGACGGTTATCAGCTCCCGCGGGACCGGCGCCGGAGCGCCCCCGGGGACCCGGTCGCCGGGGCCCGGGAAGAGGCTCGTGACCCCGATCCGGAGATCGATGAGCGACCAGCGCGGAACGGAGGATTCGGTGATCTCTGTGCTCTTCGTCTGCCTGGGCAACATCTGCCGATCGCCCCTGGCCGAGGGCGTCCTGCGGAGCCTCTCCCGGGACGCCGGGCTGGACGGGCGCATCCGGGTCGACTCGGCGGGGACCGGAGCATGGCATGTGGGCGAGCCGCCGGACCCCCGCTCCCGGGACGTGGCCCGGAGGAACGGGATCGCCCTGGAGGGAAGTGCCCGCCAGGTCGCCCCGGACGACGGGGAGGGCTTCGACTGGATCCTGGCCATGGATCGAAGCAACCTCCGCCGCCTGGAGGAGATGGGCGCTGGCGCCGCCGGGGCGCGTCTCCACCTCCTCCGGGAGTTCGACCCCCGGGCCGGGGAGGATCGGGAGGTCCCGGACCCCTACTACGGCGGCGAAGGGGGATTCGACCGGGTGTACGAGATGGTCGAGCGGTCCTGCCGGGTGCTCCTGGACCGGATCCGGGACGAGCACGGGCTGTAGGAGGGTGCTGTTGAGCCGTCTCGACGTAGCTCGGGGCCATGCCTTCGACGGCCCGCCTTGCAGCTGGCGGGCACCGCGGGCCGGAAGCCCGTGCTCCGGCGCTCCGAACGCGACTCGCCCCACTTCTTCAGCACCCTGCTAGGGCAGATCCTCCGTGGCCGCGTCATCGGCGATCTCCGTCCCCGAGCCGGTCCGGCGCGGTGTCCTCAAGATCCTGACCGGGGAGGCGGGCCGTCCGGTGGAGATCGCCGATCTCCGGTCCGTGGGCGGCGGATGCATCAATCCCTCCGCGCGGCTGGAGACCGGTGAGGGCGCCGCGTACTTCCTGAAGTGGAACGCCCGCCACCCGGGTCTCTTCGTCCCCGAGGCCGACGGGCTCCGCGCCCTGGCGAGCTCCGAGGCCGTCCGGGTGCCCCGGGTCGTCGGCGTGAAGGACGGGGGCGAGGACGATCCCGGATGGCTCCTCCTGGAGTACGTGCCCCGGGGCTCGTCCGGCCCGGGATACGGCCGCCGCCTGGGCCGCGAGCTCGCCGCGCTGCACCGCAACCGGAGCGACGCGTGGGGCTGGCCCTCCGACAACTTCATCGGCTCTCTCCCGCAGCCCAACCGCCGCCGCGCCACCTGGGCGGAGTTCTGGGCCGAGGAGCGCCTCCAGCCGCAGCTCGCCCGGGCCCGGGCCTCCGGGCACCGTCCGGGGACCGAGGAGGCGTGGGCGGAGCTCTTCTCGCGGATCGAGGAGCTCGTGGGCCCCGCGGGGGACGAGGGCGCCTCCCTCCTCCACGGGGATCTGTGGAGTGGAAACGTCTATCCGGACACCCGGGGCGCCCCCGTCCTCGTCGACCCCGCGGTCTACCGGGGTCACCGGGAGGTGGACCTGGCGATGACCGAGCTCTTCGGGGGGTTTCCGAGCTCCTTTCTCGACGCGTACCGGGAGTCGTGGCCCCTGGCGCCGGGCTACGAGGAGGGCCGGAGAGCCCTCTATCAGCTCTACCCCCTCCTGGTCCACGTAAACCTCTTCGGAGGAAGCTACGTGGCCGCCACGGGCCGGGCTCTACGGGACGCCCTCGGCTGATTCCCCCTCAGCCCTTCACGCCGACCGCCACCCCGTCGCCCACGGGGAGGATCGTGGAGGCGAGGGCCGGGTGTGAGGCCAGGGCGCGGTTGAAGGCGCGCACTCCCCGGGTGGGGGCGTCGTCCACCTCCGAATCGGCGACCCGGCCCCGCCAGAGCGCGTTGTCGGCCAGCACGATCCCCCCGGGCCGCAGGACCCGGACCGCGTGCTCCAGATAGAGCGCGTAACCCTCCTTGTCCGCGTCGATGAAGACCAGGTCGAAGGCGTCGGGGTCCAGATCCGGGAGGAGCTCCCGGGCCTCGCCCTCCAGCACCCGGATCCGCTCGGTCTCTCCGGCCCGCTCGGTCCATCGGCGGGCCAGGGCCGCGCGCTCGGGCTCCCGCTCCAGCGTGACGATCCGCCCGTCCTCCGCCATCCCCCGGGCCATCCAGAGCGACGAATAGCCGCCGAGAGTGCCGATCTCCAGGATCCGGTGGGC
>JABAHQ010001107.1_pt2 | contig 28747 bp, 23 predicted proteins | sample 7062091 | NCBI WGS metagenome assembly JABAHQ01 (sample SAMN14534359, study PRJNA622989) | marine sediment metagenome | biome: marine biome [ENVO:00000428]; feature: marine pelagic biome [ENVO:01000023]; material: deep marine sediment [ENVO:00002113] | place: India: Gulf of Kutch | collected...
TAACGGAAATTATTAGTGTTGTACACTTCCCAGGCAGCGACCAGGCCATAAGCCAGCCCGGCGAGTGGGAAAGCCGCCAGCAGAAGTCCGGCGATGACCGTTATGCCAACCGCTATAGGCACTAAAAGCAGACCGATAAGGAGAATACTCAGTGCCACCGTAATCACCCAGGCAATAATCAAAATGGTAGCCACAACGCCGGCCAGGGCCAAAAAAAGGCTGATTAAGGCCATTTGATACAGCGTGGCTTGCAAAGCGTGAAAGGCAATATAGGGAGAGCGATCCCGGTAAAGGAGCCAGATAAAGAAAGGAACCAGGACCGCCGCCAAGACACCGACGCCCCCTGTTGTTACGGTTAATAAAAAGGTGAGCAAAATACTGCCGTGGGCCAGAATAGCCAACTTTCGTTCCTCAACAGTCGGTGATTGAAAAGTAGTTTGCATAACTTTTATACCTTCGCCTTAGTTTAGGCCATTATTAGCTATCTCATTTCTCAATACGCTGAAAGCGAATAAAAGTTGCAGGTTGGGGAATTTGTTCGAGGTAGGGTAAAATAATTTAGACTCTTTTGGGATTCGTGAGGTACAAGCTCGGTATTTCGTATTTCGTATTCCGTAAGCTTGAGTAAATACGCAATACGAAATACGGAATATATTGTCAACCCCCTGAGGTCCAAAAGGAGCCATAATTTATAATTTAAATTTAGGAGTAAGATAACCCATGCCCGCCTCTATACTTGATGCCAACAACGCCCTCCTAACCCAGGCCCGCCAGGGTAAAAGATTGACGCCCATTTGGTTGGTTATACCGCTCGGAATCGTGATCCCAATTTTGAGTCAACTGGGGGCTATACCCCTGGTTATGTTCAACGTCCTTCGTCACACATCTGACCTGACTACGGTGCCGACCGATGATATAAATGCCCTGAGTAATCTGGTATTACCCCAAACAGCTCTGGAACAAATGCTTTTTTTGATCAGTTTATTTGCAGGGATTTATCTTTTGCTCTGGCTGTGGATGCGCTTTGTGGAAGGACGTCCATTAGCATCGGCCGGCTTGCAAAGAGATGAGGTGCTTTTCAGGTATGGCCGTGGGTTTGGCGTAGGCTTAGGGTTGTTTATCCTGGCCGTCGTCCCGGGAAGTCTGCTTGGTTTCTACGACCTCGCGGTCAATCCAGTTTTAGGGCTGGGAACTATAGCCGGGGTAGTGATGGTTTTGTTGGGCTGGGTGGTCCAGGGGTCGGCTGAGGAACTACTCTTCCGGGGATGGATGTTGCCTGTTGTCGGGGCCAGGTACGCTGTGTGGTTGGGGATCGTCATTTCCGCGTTGATGTTCGCTTTGGTTCACATGCTTAATCCCAGTATCGGGCCGCTCGCCATCTTAAACTTGGTGTTATTTGGCCTTTTTACCGCTTTCTATACCTTGTGGGAAAAAAGTTTATGGGGTGTATTTGGCCTCCATGCCGTGTGGAACTGGGTGCAGGGAAGCATCTTTGGGCTAGAAGTAAGCGGCCTGGCTTCGCCGGGCGAGAGCCTATTGGTCACCCAGGCGACTGGGCCAGATATTTTAACCGGCGGAACCTTCGGGCCGGAGGGAGGGCTGTTAGTTACCCTGGTTTTGGGGGTGGCAATTGGGGTACTGTTTTGGTTGGGCGAACGCGGTGGTCCAGAGTCACCAGAGATAACTTAAAAGGACCCTCACCCCCTCTCCCAATTGTGGAGAAGGGATCGAGGGTGAGGGCCGTCTACGAAATTACCCACTGCTTTTATGACCGTTAAATCGAGAGGTTTATTCAGCCGCGCTTTCTTCTTCTTCTACTTCTTCTTCAACCTCAGCGGCCAGGGCTTCTTCTTCTTCGGCAACCTCTTCTTCTTCCACCACCACTGTTTCCTCTAGTATTGCTTCTAGTTCTTCTTCTAGTCTGGGCGGTTGGATAGTAGCAACCATTGAGTCAGGGCTGGAGTGGACCGTTACCCCTTCGGGTATGGTGAGGTCAGACACCAAAATAGCATCAGAAAAATTTTCCAAGACGCTTATGTCTACTTCGAATACTTCAGGTAGACTACCGGGTAAGGCTTCAATCTCTAAGAAATTGAGACCACTTACCACTGTGCCACCCTCATCATCCACCAAAGGTGACTCGCCTATTAAATGAATTGGAACCGTGACTGCCACCGTCTCGGTCATAATCACCGCATAAAAATCAACATGAAGTAAATCTTTTTTTAAGATGGAATATTGAATATCCCGGGCCAGGGCCATAACCGGCGATTGGCCATCAACCTGAATTGAAATTAAGTGGTTGTTACCCGCTTCATCCAAAACCCGTCTTAAGGTTTTGCTGTCTATCTGGACCGATTGGTTCTCGCGTCCCCGACCATAAATTTCAGCCGGTATCTTTCCCGCTTGGCGTAAAGTCTTTACTTTTTTCCCATAAACTGTTCTTGTTTCGGCCTGTAATTCGTAAGCCATATCTTTTTTCTCCTTCTATCACAGGGCAAGCCCTGCTTGTTTAACTTTGTTAGTCTTATTTGCGTAGCACAATGTCTCGGAGGAACAAGAGTAACCCGATGATCGTCCCCATAATAGTCCCCAAAAGCAGGGCGCCTTGGGTATCAAACGTTGTTCGTACATCACCCTCGACGCGATTGGCCAATAAAAAGACCGTTTTTTGGTTTTCCGCTTTTACCGCTTTGGCCAGCACTGCCAGGCTGTTACTTTGACTATTTAAAGTCACCGCATCAGCCATCACTAGCAACGCCCCCCCTTGCGCAATAGAGACCGATTGTCCCCGTACCAAAGCAGCCCCCCCTTGCTCAATGCGCACTTCGACCGCATCTACTGTTTGGGCCCCCCCAGCCGTGATATTCACCTCTTGGGCGGTGACAGATTGGACCCTTGATTGGGTCAGGGTAGCGGTTTGGGCTTGAACGGATTGGGCAGTTTCGTCTGTTAAACTGAGCTCAGCAGCATTCAGGTTACTATCTGTTTCAGGAGCAGCGCCATGTTGGTCGGCCATAAATTCTCCCTGATAAGATTGTTGAGGGCATGATTGCAGGAGGGTCAGATGAACGAAGTCACTGAACTGTTCCTGATAAATCACAATAGATCATTTTAACGAATTGTGGCTTAGTCGTCAAACCAGACCGCAAGACGTAACTATATCATTTGTTGAACGGATTGAGCCTGTGATTGAACAGAGCTACATTTTCTCAATCCCCCCGCATCTTCACATACACTGTCCGGGTGCGAGGCCCGTCAAACTCCGCCAGATAGACCCCCTGCCAGCGTCCCAAAACTAATCGACCACCCTCAATAAACAAGGTGTGATCACTGCCCAGCAGGCTGGCTTTGACGTGGGCGGGGCTGTTCCCCTCGGCGTGGCTGAAATCGGGGCGCTGAGGGACCAGGGCGTCAAAGGCGATCCCCAGATCACGCCGCACATCGGGGTCCCAGTTTTCGTTGAAGGTGATGGCGGCGGTCGTATGGGGACAAAAGAGATGGCAAAAGCCGCTGTCCAGGCCACTTTGTCGCACAAGTTGGGTAACCTGGTCAGTCATATCAACAAATTCTTGCTGCTGCCGGGTGCGAATCTGAAGTTTTTCCATAGGTTTTTTGGTAATGTATCCGTATCCCATGTTGCCTGCGATCATCATCTGTACGCGGTTGAGTATATCATGCCTTAGAGGTTGTCGCAATCACCTTTTGATTTTTGCCTTTGTGATTTGGTGGCTTTACGTAAGGTTACCCCTCCTTTGATCGTCTATAATATTTGCGGCTACATAAATTTTCTCTCTTGGCAATAAACCAGTATGTGTGTATAATGTCTGGTGGTATATCTCTGGAGGGGAAAGCCATCTAATGAGCGTTGTCGAGGAGATCAAAAGTCGTCTAGATATTGTCGACATCATATCCAGTTATGTACCGACGCTGAAGAAAGCTGGGCGCACCTATAAAGGGTTGTGCCCGTTTCATAATGAAAAAACTCCTTCCTTTGTTGTCTTTCCTGATACGCAAACATGGCATTGTTTTGGTGCTTGCGGTATAGGCGGCGATATTTTTAGCTTTGTCATGCAGCGAGAAGGGGGTGATTTTCGAGATGCCCTCGAAATCTTGGCCGCTAAGGCCGGTGTCCCGCTGCAGGAAAAAACGCCCGAGGCGATTGAAGCGGATAAAACCCGCCAAAAGTTGCTCGATATCATTGCCGCCGCGGCGACTTACTTTCATGAGTTGCTTTTAAAATCACCCCAAGCCAGTTTTGTGCGTGATTATCTGGCCAGGCGCGGTTTAGAGTCTGACATTATCCATCAATTTCAGTTAGGTTATGCCCTGGATCAGTGGGAGGGCTTAAAGTCTTATCTCCTCCAAAAAGGGTATGCCGAAACTGATATGCTGGCCGCCGGATTATTGGTTGAGCGGGATAACAAGTTGCCCGGCTATGATCGTTTCCGTGATCGCCTTATCATCCCCATTCGAGATATTCGGGGGCGGGTGATAGGTTTCGGGGCCAGAGCCTTACATGAGCAGCAGGTTCCGAAATATTTGAATTCACCGCAAAATGCCTTATTCGACAAAAGTGCCGTCTTGTACGGCTTGGATGTGGCCAGAGCGGCCATTCGTAATGAGGGTTACGTCGTCATTGTCGAAGGCTATCTGGATGTGTTACAGGCTCATCAACAGGGCTATGCCAACGTGGTCGCGCAGATGGGCACAGCCCTGACCGAAGAACAGTTAAAGTTGCTTAAGCGTTATACCGATAAATTGATTCTGGCCCTGGATGCAGATACTGCCGGCAGTGTTGCCACCCTGCGCGGGATTAATACAGCTCGTGAAGTGCTGGACGAGGTCGTGGCTGTGCCAACGGCCCAAGGATTGATTCGCTATGAAAATCGGTTGAGTGTTGATATTCAAGTTGTGACTCTGCCCTCCGGCAAAGATCCGGATGATATCTTAAAGGAAGATGTGTCCGTCTGGCAAAAGCTCATTGACGGGGCCTCGTCCTTAGTTGACTATTATATTCAACAAGTCACTGCTGAGTTAGATCTGAGCACAGCCAAAGGGAAATCTACGGCTGTACGAGAGATTATACCGATTTTGCGGGAAATTGGTGATGCGATAGAACAAGAGCATTACTTGCGGCAATTGGCAAGGCTTGTTAGAATTGATGAGAGAACGCTCAGGACAGAACTACAGCGCACCTCTCAATCACCGTCCCGAACAACGACTGATACCATTGCCACTCAGCAGTCTGAGCCTGCTCAGGCAAGCCAAAAGGCACCGCTCTCTCAAACTGCTCAACTTGAAGAACACTGCTTGGCCATGCTTGTTGGCCATCCCAGAGGACTGCGGAATCTTAATCAAATACTTCAAAAAAATGAGGTGGGGAGATTATCGGCCGATGACTTCCTGGAAACGGAGAACAGAACTCTTTTCCAGGTGGTTGAACAGTGGGCTTTAACCGAACTGGCTAATTTAGATACATTGCTCCCTCTGGTTGATGAGCATTTAGACGGGCATTTAGCCAGTATTATGGCGTTGTGGCATCGACAACCTACCCCGGCGGCCGATGAATATGTGGAGAAGCAATTAGCGGGCATTGTACTGCGTTTGCGCTTGGAACGCTTGAAAAAGCAAGCAAAAGAATTACGCGAGATGCAAAAAAACGCTTATGAAGCCCAAGATCGAGAGGCTACCTCAGAATATATAAAGTTGATGCAGCAGGTAAATTTGCGCTTGAGCAAACTGAACAAGGTCAAGGATGCGCTATCAATTCTGAGTCGTCGTCGGTTAGAAGAAAGGTTTTATTCCTAGAAGTATCGATAGTTTGTTTTAGATCGTAAACCAAATCTACATTAAACCGTAAGATTTGTCCTTCAAAACATTAAACTAATCAAGGCAAATGGCAGGATTATACAGAAATGTCTAAACGGGAACCCAACGACTTATTAGAAGAACAAGACTCACTTGAAGAAGATGATGATCTGTTCATGTTGGACGATGTCAGTTCTGAGGCCGTTGATGAAGCCTTGGGGGCTGATCTTTCCGAAGCAGAGCCAGATGATAATGAATTAAAGCAGGTTGAGGTTGAACTCGAAGAAGAGGGTGATCTGGCCACGGTTTTGGTTTTGGATGATTTAGGGCCGGGGGAGCTAACGGGCGACCCGGTGCGTATGTATCTCCGCGAGATTGGGCAGGTGAGATTGCTGACCGCTAAAGAAGAGGTCAGATTGGCCAAGCAGATTCAAAATGGTCTGGCGGCCAAAAAGGCGCTGCAAAACGGCGAAGTAACCGACTCGGATGAGATCACCAGATACCGGCGCCAGGTTAGAATTGGCAACCGCGCCCGGCGTCGTCTGGCCGAGTCCAATTTACGCTTAGTGGTTAGCGTGGCCAAGCGTTATATTGGCCGGGGGATGAACTTCCTGGACCTGGTGCAAGAGGGAAATGTGGGTCTGCTCAAGGCGGTTGAGAAATTTGACTACCGGCGCGGTTATAAGTTTTCTACCTATGCCACCTGGTGGATTCGCCAGGCCATCACCCGGGCCATTGCCGACCAGGCCCGAACGATCCGCATCCCGGTGCATATGGTCGAAACGATCAATCGGGTGTTGCGGATCGAGCGCCGGCTGTTACAGGAAAATGGCCGGGAGGCCACAGCCAAAGAGACGGCCTTGGAGATGGATTATCTCACCGACGACGATTTGAAAGCTATAGAGGCGCATCGGAAATATGGTGAGCCGTTGGACCCGGTAGTGAATCGTCGCTGGAACCGGGCGGCGCAAAAAGTGAGACGGATCAAGCGCATTTCCGAAGAGCCTATGTCTCTGGAAACGCCCGTTGGTACGGAAGACAACAGCTTTCTGGGCGATTTTTTGGAGGACGATAAAATCACTGGGCCGGCCGATGCTGCCACCAAAGAACTGCTCAAAGAGCATATGCGCGATATTTTAGAGCAATTGACCGACCGGGAGCGCAAGGTATTGATCATGCGTTTTGGCCTGGAGGATGGCCAGGCGCGCACCCTGGAAGAGGTCGGCAACGAGTTTGGCGTCACCCGGGAGCGGATCCGGCAGATCGAGGCCAAAGCACTGCGTAAACTACGGCATCCCCTGCGCAGCCGAAAATTAAAAGATTACTTGCAGTGAAATTTAAATAAAAATTTGACTAAACCCTAAATTTTTATATAATGCTTCTCGGTAATGCAGTTCAATCCTCGGTAGCTCAATGGTAGAGCAACCGGCTGTTAACCGGTTGGTTGTTGGTTCGAGTCCAGCCCGAGGAGCTCGCTGTGAGGTGAATGCCCCCTCTTGAAGGGGGTATTTTTTTATGAAATAACGGTTCCCGATCACCGGCCAAAAAAGCCTTTTTTGATTTTTTATTTATGGTCATGCTACAATAAACTGATAACGAATCGGGACAAAAGTTGCTATAAGGACAAACGTTATGAATCGAGCGGAAACCCTGGCCTGGATTGAGGATATTTTGGATGCCTTGGACCAGCACGAAGTCATAGCCATCATCAACGAAACAATTGAGGCTGATGAAGCGACGGTTGAATTTTTTGAAACCCTGGATGCCGAAACTGAGCGCTACCGCGCTGAAGGCGATATGGAAACCTCTAAGCGACTGGAGAATATTGCCCGTACTGTGGCCAGCGTGCGTCAAAATCGAAAAGAAAACCTTTAAGGCGGGTAAGACTTTCTGATCGTTCAGGAATTTATAAATCGCGCTGAGCTGGTCGGTGACCCGCCAATGGCGAAGCTTTCTGGAAGGCAGGAAGCCATGCTCGAAAAAGCATGGCTTCTTTTCGTGTTAGATAAATTCTTGATCTAAATATGATTATGTCTAGTTACTTCGTTGAAAAAAACCGCCTTCAAGAGATCAAGTGGGACAACGAGCTGAAAGTCAACCGGCAACGGGCTTATCGATGGGATTAAAAGGTAAGAAGAAAGTGTTGCTTCGACTCTCGTTTCCCACCTTGATTGCGTTATTCTCTATTTGTAGAGGTACCACGCATGATTATGTCTAGCTGGAGATGAGTATTGCCAGAATAATAAGGCCAATGCTGAGCAACACCCGCCACAAAAACTCAAAAGAGGAAGTAACTAAATTGTAAAGAGCGACAGACTTGTGTCCCGATGTTCCTGGTTCCATGAGACTCTTCCTTCTCCGATGCTATTCTCCCTCCCTATGAGAACGATTATATCATCTCCCCCATGCTTTGGCAAACATCTCCGGCGGCGCTTTTTGCCCCTTGAGTTGACGAAGTACCTGCTCTAAGGTATCCTTTGTTGTGATTAAGTTTATGCTTAAAGGACAAGGACGCATTTATGAGTAATTCACTGGCCGATTCATTCCCCTTTCCTAACAGCATAGGAGGGACTGACAAAATGTCTCAAACGTCAGATCAGGTCAACGAGACCATGCCTGGCGATCAAGATCCCGTTCCTTGGGTTGAAGTTGCCGCCAATTTGTCGCCGGCTGAGGCGATGATTATCAAAGGACGCCTGGAAAGTATGAATATTCCGGCAATTATTCAGCAAGAAAGTATCGGTTCCGTCATGGGCTTGACCGTTGGTCCCCTGGGGTCAGCAAAAGTCTTGGTGCCTGAAACGCTCGTCGAGACCGCCCTGGCGATTTTGTCAGATACATTTGAGCCAAATGAGAACGATGATGTGGGTGATGATATCTAATAGTGATATCGAATTGAGGAGTTTATGAATGCCTGTTGCGAATGAAGCACATTTGGAACTTTCAAGAACTGAGAAAATCAACCTTAAAGTCAATCGTGGCATAAGCTGGTTTGAGCGTCACTGGTTGCTGGCTTTTAACACTTTCTGGGGGATATTCGTCATTTTACCCTGGACCGCCCCCCTGTTTATGCACCTGGGCTGGACCCTGCCTGGGCGGGTGGTCTATTTTATCTACAACTTCTTTTGCCACCAGTTGCCGGAGCGTTCCTGGTTTTTGTTTGGCCCGAAAGTCAGTTATACCAAGGCCGAAATTGGTTTAGTCTGGGACATCAGCAACGAATTAGTGCGGCGACATTTTATCGGTACCCCCGAGATGGGCTGGAAGGTAGCCTGGTCTGATCGCATGGTGGCCATGTATACCGCTATCTTTATTTTGGGCCTGGTCTATGCCTTTTTGCGCCGGCAGGGAGTCCGTATCAAAGGCATTCCCTGGTGGGCGTTTGTGCTGCTGATCACTCCCCTGGCGGTTGATGGCACTACCCATCTGATTAACGATGCCTTACGGCTCGATTTCAGAGATGTTAATCACTGGGCTGTTGTGTTAACCTACAATGCTTTCCCGGCCGAGTTCTATGTCGGAGATTTGCTCGGCTCGCTGAATTCGGTGCTGAGGATTGGGACCGGTATTCTTTTTGGCCTGGGTGTGGTCTGGTTTCTCTGGCCGATGATGGCCAAAGAATTTGGCCGCCAAACTGCTTATCGTAAGGCGATGGTATTTGAGCCGTTACCCGATGAGAGCATCAGGCTATCACAAGATGAAGCGACCCAATTTTAGTCAATAAGATTTAACGCCAGCTAAATGGTTTTAAAGGGGGCCCTCAAGGGCCCCTCTTTGTTTTGCCTTAGGGAAGGGTTTTGGGTAGGATAGGTGGCGGGTTTTGAAGTGCAAAGCGGCTTTGCAGTTGGCAGCTTCTGGGAAGGTTGTTCGCCTCTAAACTGTTTAGGTATAAAATATCTGTTGCTTTGACCGGCCAGACTTTTTGTGAAAATAAACACTTTAGGCTTATAATGGCCACAAACATTACATCTATCTTAATCATTAGTGACAAATGTCACTATTCAGAAGGATTACTTATGATTATGATTCACTAAACCTGAGGGAATGTTCTCTCTATTTTATAGGTTGTTTTCACTACAAGTCGTGCGGCGGAGGTGGGTTATTGAGAGACTGGGTAATTAGGACAAATTATCTTAACAAGGCAGTCTTAAGTCATTAATTACTTTGTGTAGAGGTGTGAATGAACGTGGGAGAATAGTATATGAAAAAAATCATCCTAATTATAAGTGTCATTTTGATGTTGGCCCTGGTTGCGGCACAATGTGCTGCAGAGCCAGGCCCGGAAGGTCCCCCAGGTCCGCCAGGACCGGCGGGTCCGCAAGGTCCTCCCGGCCTGGAAGGCCCCCCTGGCCCGCCTGGCGCCGATGGTCAAAATGGTGAAGACGGCGTGAGCTACACGCCCCCCATCTACGTCGGCGCCGCGACCTGTCAGATATGTCACGAGAGTATCTATGACTCGTTTGTGTTGACCGGGCATCCCAATATACTTAACCAGGTCGTGGATGGCCAGCCACCGACCTATCCTTTCTCCGAAGTGCCCAACCCACCTGAGGGGTATACCTGGGATGATATTTCGTACGTCATCGGGGGGTATGGCTGGAAGGCCCGCTTTATTGACCAGCAGGGCTACATCATTACTGGAGCGGATGAAAATGCCACTACCCAATACAACCTGTACAATGAAGACCTGGATATGGGTGATGACTGGGTTGGTTACCATGCCGGAGAAGTGCAAAAAACTTATGCCTGTGGCTCCTGCCACACGACCGGCTACACCCCTGAAGGGAACCAGGATGACCTGCCTGGTCTGATTGGCACCTGGGCCGAGCCGGGCGTCCAGTGTGAAGCGTGTCATGGTCCCGGTGGCAATCACGTCAATAACCCTGAATTGGTATCTATGAAGGTTGATCGGGACGCTGAATTTTGTGGCAAATGTCACCGTGGGGGTGAGGTGACTGAAGTTGATGCCAGTGGGGGTTTCATCCGCCACGAAGAGCAATATGCGGAGCTATTTGAGTCCAAGAAACGGGTTATGGACTGCATCAATTGCCACGATCCCCATAAGACAACCAAGTACGCCGAGGGCTTGGGCATCAAAACGCCCTGTGAGAACTGCCACTTTGAACAGGCCGAGTACCAAAAGATCAAATACATCCGCCATGCCGGGGGCCAGTGTGTCAATTGCCACATGCCCCGGATTACCAAGAGCGCCGTGGGAGACCCAGAGCGTTACACTGCCGACGTTCGGACGCACCTGATGGCCATCAACCCCCTGGCAGCATCTCAGTTTGATGAAGAAGGAGTATTCTCTCAACCTTATCTTACTTTGGATTTCGCCTGTCGAAGTTGTCACCGGCGAGGAGGCGATGGGGGCTTCCTCACCGACGAGGAATTAGTAGAGGCGGCTACTGGATATCATGATCGTGAGCTTTCTGGTAGCATCACCCGCTAATAACAACGATTCAATGGCACCTGAAGACTCTCGACCGGACTTCGGAGGTCTTCACAGTGTTGGAGACCTCCGAAGCCCGACCCCAATCAGGCAGACCCTACTTAAAGGGACTGGGCGAGACCAACAATGGCGATTGCCTCAATTAAATGCGAGACGAGAAAAGGGCATGATATTCCCAAAAGTAAACAAGCTCTGGTTCTTATGTGTTTTAATCATTGTTGTGAGTTTAAGTTCTGGTCTCTGGTTGATTGAGCCAGCCTTCGCCGATGGACCACCGTCCGACTACGCCTGCCGGGGATGCCACGGCGACAACCAACAAAAGATGACCCTCCCCTCTGGCGAGACCTTGCCCTTACTGGTGCCACTGGAGGCGTTGGAAAACTCGGCTCACGGTACTAACGCTGAGGCTCCTCTCCTGTGTACCAGTTGCCACACCGGCAAAGTTCGGTACCAATATCCCCACCAACCGAATCCGGCCCGGACTCGACGTAGCTTCACCCTGGCTGCCGCCGCAGCTTGCCAGGATTGCCACTATCCGCACAACCCCTTACACGCCGGCGAGCAGCCTGATTCTGGGCCTACGGCTCCCAGCCTGCCGACCTGTGTGGATTGTCATGGCAGCCATGAAATAGATAACATAAGCAATATGCTAGATAGCATGCCAGTCGCCTGTGTGGCCTGCCATACCGACCATACGCCGGCCTGGGCGGCTGAATTTATCGCCCCACGGCTCGGCCTGGGAGAGGCGGCCGACGGATATGTGGGGAGTCATCGCTGTTTTGGTTGCCACGAGGAAAAATATTTCTCCTGGCGTGAAACTTTACACGCCCGCATGATTCAAGACCCGGCCGCCGATCCAAGTGTCATTGTGGGAGATTTCGACCAGAATGACCCCGATTTGACTTTTGACCGCAGCGAGGTCGTTTACACCATCGGCGGTCGTTGGAAACAACGCTACCTCACCCAAGCTGAAAACGGAGATTTTTACATCTTGCCGGCCCAATGGAACGTGGAAACGGGCGAGTGGGTCCCTTACAACCCCAATACCTGGCGTGAACAGGAATGGCGGCGCTCTTGTGGTTCTTGTCACGTCACCGGTTTGAACACGGAAACCTGGGGGTTTGTCGAATTTGGCATTGGTTGCGAAAGTTGTCACGGTCCGGGGGGGGATCACGCCGCCAACCCCGAGCAGGTTAAGCCCTTTAACCAGGTGGATGACCAGGTGTGTGGCGCTTGTCACAGCCGAGGGACATCGCCCGATGGCTTCGACTTTCCCGCCACCTATCGCCCTGGTGACACCTTGATTGATCACTTCACCTTCACTACGGCTGAGGATGATTTTTGGCCCGACGGGAGTGCCAGAAAGAATCACCAACAGTACATGGATTGGCAACTCGGCAGCCGTATGGCCCAGGCTGAGTCGACCAACTGCGTCACCTGCCATGCCGTTCACGACTCCGGCGCTGCCCAAGGCCAGTTGCGCATCTCCCTCAATGAGCTATGCCTGCAATGTCACAATGACAGAAGGGGTATTGTCAGACATATTCCTTTCCATAATAAGGCTATCACCGAACATGAGTTTGTCTGCTCCGATTGCCACATGCCTAAAATGGCCACCAGTGCTGTGCGCTATGATATTCACAACCACTCCTTTTTGCAGCCCAATCCCCAGGCCACGCTGGACTATGGTGGGGTAGCCGTCATGCCTAACGCCTGCAATACCTGCCATACCGGACTGAGCGAAGACCCGCAATGGGCCGCCGATACTGTCGCCTATGTAACGGCTAATGCCACCCCTGGTTCAGCCGCCTTCTTTGGACCCGGCCCTACCCCTACGCCACCACTGCCGCCCACCCCACTCCCTTCCGTGGGACAGCGGGCGGACGTTGAGCAATTTCAGGTAGAAACCGGGCGGGGACTGCGTAACGCGCTTTTCGTCATCTTAGGTTTGATTGTGCTGGGGATTATTTATCTAATTTACCGCTCTATCAGGGCATGGAGGTCAAGTCATGCTTGAGCGCTTGAATCGATTTATTACCCCCGACCGTTCAGCGCCCCTTTGGGTTCGTCTCTTGCCTTATGGCGCTTTGGTCGTCTTTGGCTTTTTAATCTTTGCCTTGGTTGGCGCCGGTTGGGAGTACACCAATAGCTCAGAATTCTGCGGCACCGCCTGTCATACCATGCCGCCCGAATTTGCCGCTTATCAGGTATCGCCCCACGCCCGCATTAATTGTGTGGAGTGTCATATCGGCCGGGGCTTTCTGGCTACCCAGTTCACTCGCAAAGCTAGCGACATCTCTCACGTGGTCCGCTACGTGGGGGCTGACTACGAAATACCGATTTATGTTAAACATCTTCGTCCCGCCAGCCAAATTTGCGAACGTTGTCACAATCCAGTAAAGTTTTCGGACGATAGCTTACGCGAGTACAGACGCTATGATGCCGCCCTCAATAACGAACTTTCCGTCACGGAACTGGCTTTCAAAACCGGCGGTGGCACGCTACGTGAGGGGCGGGGTAAAGGTATTCACTGGCATATCGAAAATGAGGTGGAATATATCGCTACAGATGATCCGCGCCTGGAGCAAGAAATTCCCTGGGTACGAGTGACTTATGCCGGTAGCGGTTTGGTTGACGAGTATGTGGACATTGAAGCCGACCTGCCTCCGGATTTCGTCGCCCAAAATCAAGATAAAATCAAAACGGTTGATTGCATGACCTGTCACAACCGCATCTCCCATCTCTTCCGCACCCCTTCTGATGCGTTGGACGATGCTATGGCCCGGGGCGTGATCTCGTCGGATATCCCCTATTTCAAACAAAACGCCGTCACGGTTATGGAACGCCGGTACCCTTCAATGGATGAGGCTCGCAATGCTGTCAGGGGATTAAAGGGATATTATCAAGTCCATTGGCCTGATTATTACGCTGCCAATAAGGAAGTGGTAGACGAAGCCGTGGATAATCTGGTTGAAATTTATGAGCGCATGGTCTTCCCCACCATGGATGTTAGTTGGAATACCCATCCCAATAACCTGGGGCACAAAGAGTGGCCCGGTTGCTTCCGTTGTCATGACGGCAAGCATTTGAACGCGAAGAATGAAAGCATTCGCATCGAGTGTAACTTATGCCACTCTATTCCCCTCAGAGCCCGGCCTGATGGCACCATACCGTCTCTACCGGTCGAAGAGACCTTTGAACCAGAATCACACATCGACACCAATTGGGTCTCCCGCCACCGCTTTGAATATGATACCACTTGCGAAGGATGTCACGATGTGTCTAATCCTGGTGGCAGCGATGATAGCAGCTTTTGTGCCAACAGCGGTTGTCATGCCACGGAATGGGTGTTTGCTGGCTTCGACGCCCCCGGCATTATAGAGCTAACCAACGTATTAGGTGAGTCCCTGCCTACTTATCCTGAAGCCGATTTGACCTGGGACGATTTAGTCCAGCCTATCCTACAGGCGCGGTGTGTGGCCTGTCACGGGGGAACGGCCGGTTTGTATCTGGATAGTTACGCTGGCGTTTTGGCGGGCGGCAACCTGGGACCGGCCATTATCCCCGGCGATGCCGAGGGAAGCTTGTTGGTTGAACTGCAACGTAATGGTCACCCCAACAGCCTGGCTCCGCGCGAATTGGACTGGATTGAACAATGGATTGTTGCCGGAGCGCCCCAGCAATAACTATCGTCATATCAAAGAGTTCTCAGTTTTTCACCCCGGAGGGCATCTTCGACAGTTTTTCGGTTTTTCAGTTAATTGAGAACTGGAAACTGGGAACTGAGAACTGGAAACTAAAAACTAAGAAATTGAGGTGCAAAGAATGGAAGAGAGATATCAACCTGATAACGACCCTGGCAAGCAGGATGCGGGGATGGGCCGCCGCCGGCTGATAACCTACCTGCTTGGGTTCTCTATTGTAAGCACGCTGGGGGGAGTGCTCGTCCCCATTATCGGCTACTTGCGGCCACCCAGCGCCCGGCTGGGTGGAGGGGGCAGCCGGGTGGAGGTAGGTACAACCACGGACTTCCCTGTTGGTCAGGGTAAGGTCGTTCCGGTCAACGACCAGCCGGTCATCGTGGTCAACACAAACCAGGGGCTGCGGGCTTTCTCGGCGATATGTACCCATCTGGCCTGCGTGGTGGAGTGGGACCAAGAGCGGCAATTTATCCTCTGCCCTTGCCACGATGGGCGTTTTAACCCTATCAATGGGGCGATCATCTCTGGCCCTCCCCCTTCCCCCTTGCCCGAGCTCACGCTGACAGTGGAAGGCGAGGCCATCTATGTGGGTGAAGCAAGCTGATAGCTTAAAACACATTAGGGCAGACGTGACACGTGGGGTAGGCTTTCGAGCCTGCTCACAGCCTGGAAAGGCTGTTCCACATACGAAACATAGTAGAAACTAGGAGGAAGCGTACGGTGCAAACGCAAAAATCAGTTGTCTGGCGTGTCTGGGACTGGCTGGACGAACGTTATGCTTTGAGCACGTTGATGGGGGCCTTGCTTCATGTGGAAATTCCTCGCTCGGTCCGCACCTATTATCTGGGAGGAATCACCCTCTTTTTCTTCATGGTCCAGGTCATTACCGGTATTTTGCTCTCGCTCTACTACCAGCCTACCCCAAATACAGCCTACAACAGTGTCTTGTTCATTATGAATGAAGTGAACTTTGGCTGGCTTATCCGCAGCATCCACGCCTGGGGTGCCAACTTGATGGTCATTTTCTGCGTGCTCCATCTGTTGCGCGTCTTTTTCCAGGGCGCTTATAAAGCGCCGCGCGAGATCACCTGGACGATGGGTGTGCTCTTGCTGGCGGTGACTTTGGGCTTCGGCTTTACCGGCTACCTGTTGCCTTGGGATCAGCGGGCCTTCTGGGCCACCACGGTGGGTAGTGAGATCGCCGGAGCGGTGCCGCTGATTGGGGAGCAAGCGCTCATCTTTCTGCGTGGCGGACCCCAGGTGACAGCTCGTACGCTGAGCCGTTTTTACGGGGTGCATGTGCTGGTACTGCCGGCCTCCCTCCTGGCCTTGCTACTAGTTCACCTGACGTTGGTCCATCAGCAGGGTTTGGCCGATCCTGATCCTGACCGCCCGGTCAAAGCACAAGGAGCGGGGACGCCAGAGGCTGGCCAGAAAAAGAAGGCTTTATTGCCTTTTTTCCCAAACTATGTGTTGGACGAAGTAATTGCCTGGTATGTGATGTTGGCCATCCTTGTTATACTGGCCTCTCTCTTGCCGGCCGGGCTCGAGGAGCCGGCCGATCCACTAAGTACGCCGGAACATACCAAACCCGAGTGGTATTTTCTTTTCCTTTACCAGGGGCTCAAGTATGTGCCACGTACCGTGGGGGTCTTGGCTCCCATAGTGGGGGGCCTACTACTATTAGTGTTGCCCTTTATTGATCGCAATCCCCAACATGCCCCGCGCAGGCGGCCGGTTGCCATGGCTATCGGGATTGTCACCCTCATAGGTATCATTGCGCTTTCTATTTGGGGCTGGCTAAGCTAGCCCGCAAGGTCAAGGAAGGATTGAAGTTATGCATCGATTTATTAGCCGCTGTTTGGGATTTATACTACTTGTTCTCCTGGTTGGATTGCTTATTCCTAATTTTATCGCTGCTCAGGGCGGATATCCCCCCATCCCTCATGGTTTGGAGGGTCGCGATGATTGTCTGGCCTGCCATGAAACAGGAGTTGCCGGGTCAACTCCCATCCCGGACAACCATACCGGCATTAAAAACGACGTCTGCCAGGTTTGTCACGAACCGTCTATCGAGGCCGCGCCAGCCCCTGTACCAGGGGCAACTCCAACGTTGACTGGCGCCCCGCTAATCCCCCATACCTTGACTGATCGTGAGAATTGTTTGGAATGTCACCAGGAGGGGGACGACATTACGCCCCAGATTCCGGCCGATCATGCCGATTTCACCAGTGCCCAGTGCCAAACCTGTCACCAGTCCAGCGAGATGTTGGCCCAGCCTACGCCGACTGTTCAGGCTGCTCCGTTAGCTCCAATTGGGCCGATTCCAACCCCCATCGTCCATCCCCGGGCTGAGGAGGGGGTGAATACCTGCTTTGACTGCCACTCCACCTTGCAGGAGGACATCCATGTCAATATTGCCAACTGGTGGCAGCGTAGCATCCATGGCGAGCGTGAGGTAACCTGTGCCGATTGCCATGGCGGTGACCCCTCAGCCAGCATCAAAGAGGAGGCGAAGTCACCTGAGGCTGGCTATATCGGGAGTCCGGATAAGGTCGAGATCCCCGCTCTGTGTGCCAGTTGTCATGCCGACGTCACCCGGATGCGCCAGTACGACCTGCCCACCGACCAGTATGCCAAGTATCAAGAAAGTATCCACGGCCTTCGCCTGGCTGAGGGGGACCCCAATGTCGCCACCTGCGCCGATTGTCACAACGGCCACCTGGTCCTCAAGGCCAACGATCCCGCCTCCACCGTCTATCCGGCCAATGTGCCTGAAATGTGTGCCAGTTGTCACGCTGACGAAGCACTAATGGCTCCCTATAATATTCCCACCGATCAGTTCACACTCTATCGGCAGAGCGTCCACGGCCATGCCTTGCTCGACGAGCAAAATTTTCGGGCCCCCAACTGCGCCACCTGTCATGGCACGCATGGCGCTGCCCCACCTGGTTTCCAGGAGGTGGCCAACGTTTGTGGTAGCTGCCATTCAGCAACACAAGATTATTACTTGGAGAGCGCCCATTCCAGCGCCAGCGAGACGACACCCAAGTGTGTTACCTGTCATGGGCGCTATGATGTGAGCGACCCCAGTGAGGCACTTTTTCTAGGAAGCGAACCCCGCCATTGTGGCTTCTGCCATGAGCCTGATAGCAGGTTTGGTCAAACTGCTCAGGACCTTTACGACGCCCTCAATACTGCCGCCCTGGCCTACGAGGAGGCTGAAGCGGCTATCCAGTCTGCTCGGGAGGTGGGCATGTTGGTGGGGCCCTTGGAGGGACAGCTGCGTGAGGCCAACACGTCTCTCATCATTGCTCGCGCGGCCCAACATACCCTTGATTTAGACCTGGTAAATGAACGGACCGACACGGCCCAGGCCGTCGCTGAGGAGGTGAAAGCCGATGCCGAGGCCGCTGTATCTGAAAGTATCTTCCGCCGCCGAGCGATGATCATCGCCGTGGCGGTTATCGGGGTGACTATCGTGGTTCTCTATTTGCTCAAGCGGGAACTTGACCGCCGGCTGGATGCCGGCACCCAAGTCACCCAACCTCAGCAAATTGACCAACGTCCTTGACGAGTTGTCATCTGCCTGCTTGGAGGTTGATTTAACTTGTGCTGACCCGCCCCCCTAGCCCCCCAGAGGGGGGAACGAGGCCAGAATTGAAGTTTGGCGACTTGGCTCCCGTGAGTTGCCTTGGATGATGAAATGGCTTGAGGTCGGCGCATCTCGACCATAACTAGGGTGTGTTTCAAATGCGAAATACTGGAGTCCAAACCTTTAGGTTTGCCGGATTACCAGGCTAAAGCCATGGACTCCCCGACCGAAACACCCCAATAACTATTAAGAACTCCCGTTTTTTCTGAAAAAACGGGTTCTAACCTGCTGCATACGCTTGTAAACGCCGAGGTTTGTAGCGTGCAAATACAATTTAAAAGCAGTGCTAATATCGGAGTAGTTAGCTCTATTTTGTTCACCTGTCTGATCATTGGTGTGATCATACTGATTTATTTGGCCAGTCCCTCTCTCGTTTTGGCGGAGGAGCCGGTTAATGACCCGTCCCCCGATTATGCGTGCAAGAGTTGCCACGCTGGTAACACAGATGAGCTAACCTTGCCCTCCGGCGAGAAACTCTCACTCGGGGTGAACCTTGATGAACTGGCACAATCAGTCCACGGCCAACACCTGGCTGAGCCGCCCCTCTGTACCGATTGTCATGGCAGTAAGACGCGTTATCTCTATCCCCATCAGCCTAATCCGGCTCAGACTCGTGCTGAGTTTGCCAGGGATGTGGCCCAGAATTGCCGGAATTGCCACGAGCCGATTGAAAAGCATAATCCTGGTCACTTAATGGCCTTTGACAACCCTGATCTACCCACCTGTACCGATTGCCATACCGGCGGGCATAGCATGGCCTCGGCCCAAACCCTGGCGGCTGACCCGATTGGCACCTGTCAGCGTTGCCATCAAACTTACGAGGATCCCAAAGTGGGGGCGGTTCACCAGGAGATCGTCGCCAACCTGAAGCCTGGTCAAACTTGCGCCACCTGCCATGATGATGAGCCGGTTTATCCGCCTGATGAACAGTGTAAAGCATGTCATGGGTTGTTGGAAAGTGAGATGGTTCTGGCTTCTGGCGAGACTATTTCCTTACACATGGAAGCGGAAGAACTCGCCGGCTCAGTGCACGGCCGGCATCTGGCAGAGGAGCACCAATATACCCCGCTTCTGTGTACCGATTGTCATCGTGACCAGGCGCGTTACGGCTTCCCGCACGCACCCATCACCCCACCCGATGCCCGCCGTTTTACCATTGAGATGAGCAATCTGTGTCAAAGGTGCCACCAGAAAATTTATGATCGCCAGCAGGATAGCACCCATGCTGCCGCCCTGGCTGAGGGGAATATTGAAGCCGCCACCTGCGCCGATTGCCACGGCAGCCACGTGATCCCGGATCCTGATGATCCGCGAGAGCGTATTTCTTTAACCTGTGCCAAATGCCATGCGACGATCAATGAAGAATACGCCGCCAGCGTCCATGGCGCGGCCCTGTTGGGTGAACACAACCCCGATGTGCCTGTGTGCATTGATTGTCATGGCGTTCACGACATTGAGGACCCCACCACAGCCCTCTTCCGGGTGCGCTCACCGGAGTTGTGTGCCGGTTGCCACGCTGATGAGGCCCTTATGGCTAAATATGGCATTTCAACCGATGTTTTTAATACCTATGTGGCTGATTTTCACGGCACCACGGTTAAGCTATTTGAAAAACAGTCACCTGACCATGAAACTAACAAAGCCGTCTGTTATGACTGCCACGGGGTGCACAACATTCTGCCCCCCACCGACGAAAATTCTCAGGTGATCAAGGAGAATCTACTGGAAACCTGTCGCCAATGCCATCCAGACGCCACGGCTAATTTCCCGGATGCCTGGACCAGCCACTTTGAGCCGTCGCCACAACACAACCCCCTAATCTATTTTGTCAATCTCTTTTATACCATTATCATTCCGGCAACGATTGGTGGTATACTCTTCTTTATCCTGACCGACATTTACCGCCGTATTTCGCAGGCCTGGCGGGCTAAAAAGGAGGCCCCTTCGTGAGCAATTCTAGAAAAACCTATCCCCGCTTTGATATCTGGCAACGCCTGGAACACGGTTTGTTGATTATCAGCTTCACCGTGCTGGCCGTTTCAGGCCTGCCCCAAAAATATGCCGATACAGGTTGGGGAGACACCATGATCCAGTTGATGGGTGGCATTGAAACCACTCGCCAGATTCATCATGTGGCCGCTATTGTGCTGATGTTAGAGACTATCTATCACGGAGCAGTTATCACCTATAAAATCTTTGTATTGCGGCTACCTCTGACCATGTTGCCCGGTTGGCAGGATGTGAAAGATGGCCTTCAAGCCCTGGCTCATAATTTAGGGCTGGCGCCCTCGCTGCCACGCATGGGCCGTTACACCTTTGGCGAAAAGTTTGAGTATTGGGCCGTTATGTGGGGGACGGTGATCATGATTATCACCGGATTTATGCTTTGGAACCCCATTGCGGCGACCCGGTTTCTGCCGGGGCAGTTTATACCGGCCGCCAAAGCGGCGCACGGTGGTGAAGCTTTGCTGGCTGTTTTAGCCATTATTACCTGGCATGTGTATAATGTGCACATTAAACATTTTAACAAAAGTGTCTTTACGGGTCGCATCAGTCGTCATGAGATGGAGGTTGAACACCCCCTGGAGCTGGCTAAGATTGAAACGGGCCAGGCCAAAAGGCCTGTTGACCCGGTCGCCTTGCAACGTCGCCAGCGTCTCTTTATCCCAGTGGCCGTAGTGATTTCAGTTATTTTATTGAGTGGTCTTTACTTCTTTGTCACCTTTGAACAAACGGCCATTACGACAATACCTCGCCAGGAGATAGATGTTTTCGTGCCGGCTACGGCCACACCACAACCCAATCCTTGACCGTCACCGCAGCAATTCTCAGTATTACCTTCCCGGAAGCTGTGCCGTACCTTCAAAAAGACGACATCGCCGAGCGTTAAGGTGATTCTGTCAAGCAAGAGACTCCATAGCTTCCGGGAAGGTAAGCGCGTCAACCAATAATGAAAAGTGCCGATTACGTCGGCACAGCCTTGCCTTAGTGAGAGGGGAAAGGAGGTGATGGGTATACGGACAAATTCGTTATGATGTGTAATAGCTAATGGACATCAAGTTGCTGCCACGCAACGGTTCAATCAAGCAACCGTTTTAATATTTGAAAGGAGGTGATGTCTATTGGGGGCAAATTCGTTGTAACCACATGCCAACCAATTGTTGCGTAGAATGGTAAGGAGAAAGACTCTATGAGAAAATATATACTACTTTTTAGCTTGGTTGTCATCTTGTCTCTGATAGCTGCCTGCGCTTCTGATGAGGCAACGCCGACGCCAGAGGTGGTCAAAGAGACAGTTGTCGTTCAAGAAACCGTTATCGTTGAAAAGGAGGTGATCGTTACCCAAGAAGTTGAAGTTGAAAAGGTTGTTGAGGTTATGGCCACACCGGAGCCGAGTGTAGAAGTTCCCTTCTTTGAGCTATGGGTTGCTTCTCCCCACAACGACACAGAAGCTGAGGCCTTTAACCACTGGAATGAGGACGACCCCCAAGAGATTCCGGCTACCTGCGCCAGATGTCACAGCACGCCTGGCTACAGGGACTGGATCGGTGCGGATGGGACCGAGGCCAACGTGGTAGAGAGCCCGGCCCCGATTGGCACCACGGTCGAGTGTGTCGCCTGCCATAATGAGGTGACCCTGACGATGGATAGCGTGCTCATGCCCTCGGGGGTCGAAATCACCGGTCTGGGCCGCGAAGCCCGCTGTATGCAGTGCCACCAGGGACGTGAATCTACGGTGAGCGTCAACCAGGCCATCACCGAGGCGGGCGTTGCTGACGAAGATACCGTCAGTGAAGAGCTTGGCTTTTTGAATATCCACTACTACGCGGCAGCGGCCACGAAGTACGGCACGGTAGCCAAGGGTGGTTACGAATATGAAGGCAAGTCTTACGACGCCAATTTCGCCCATGTGGACGCCTTCAATACCTGCGTGGAGTGCCATAACCCCCATACCCAACAAGTAAGGGTTGAGGGGTGCCAGCAATGCCACGAGGGAGTGACCAGCGTGGAAGACGTGCAGAATGTTCGCATGCCCGGCTCGCTGGTGGACTATGATGGCGATGAGGATCAGGACGAAGGCATCGCTTTTGAGCTCGCCGGTCTGCAGGAGATGCTCAACCAGGCCATTCAGGCGTACGCCAACGAAGTCACCGGAACGCCCATTGTCTATGATACAGCAAGCTACCCCTACTTCTTCATTGATACCAACGCTGACGGCGAGGCCGGTGAGGATGAGGCTGCGTTCCCTAACCGCTACAACGCCTGGACGCCGCGCCTGGTAAAGGCGGCCTACAACTACCAGGTCTCCCAAAAGGACCCTGGTACCTTCGCCCATGGCGGCAAGTACATTATCCAGCTTCTCTACGACTCCATCGAAGACCTGAACGCCGCCCTGTCGGAGCCGGTCGATCTGTCAAACGCGCACCGCATTGACCACGGGCACTTTGCCGGGTCAGAAGAGGCGTTCCGCCACTGGGATGAGGACGGTGCGGTGCCGGCCCGTTGTAGCAAGTGCCATTCGGCTGCTGGCCTGCCCCTCTTCATACAGGAAGGTGGGGTGACCATTACCCAACCTATCGCCAACGGGTTCCAGTGTGCCACCTGTCACAACGACCTCAACACCTTCTCCCGCTACGAAGTGACAGAAGTAGAGTTCCCCAGCGGCCTGGTGATTGACGCGGAGAGCGCCCCGGATGCTAATACGTTGTTGTGTATGCAGTGCCATCAGGGCCGCGAGTCCACGGTTAGCGTGAACGAGGCCATTGAGGGCATCGACCCGGACACCGTCTCCGATGAACTCCGGTTCTTAAACATCCACTACTTCGCCGCAGGGGCCACGCGTTTCGGCACCCAGGCCAAGGGGGCCTATGAGTACGACGGCCAGGATTACAATGGCTTTTTCGAACACCGCCAGGCCGTCAGCAGTTGTACTGACTGCCACGATGTCCATGCCCTTGACGTCAAGGTTGATCGCTGCGCCGACTGCCACGACAACATCGCTACCCTGGAAGATCTCAGAACCATTCGTATGTCTGAAACAGACTTCGATGGGGATGGGGATGCGACCGAAGGCATCGCCGGCGAGATCGACACCGTGAAGGAAGCGCTCTACGAAGCCATCCAGGCTTACGCTGCTGATGTGGTGGGAACCGACGCCGTCTACGACGCTCAAAGTTATCCCTACTGGTTCACAGCGGATGGCGAAAGATACAATACCTGGACGCCGCGTCTGCTTCAGGCTGCTTACAACTATCAATATGCGACCAAAGACCCGGGCGGGTTTGCCCACAACCCGGAATATATCCTCCAGGTGTTATATGATAGCCTGCAGGATATCGGCGGTGATGTGAGCGGCATGACTCGGCCCGAAGTCCGCGCGCCTTAGGGCACGCTTGTAGACTCTTAAGGCCGGGCATTTTAACAATGCCCGGCCTTTCTTTAAAAACCATCTAAGATGATGACAAAATGTGTTTGGTAAGGCATAATAAGGTTGAAGTAAACTTTATCTCCACAAAGATGAAGGAGAAACCACCGTGATATCGGTGAGCCGGTCACTTCGTCTTAAAGTCAGTTTAGGCGTCTGTCTGGCTTTAGTGATCTTATTGGCACCGCTGAATTGGCTACAATACGAGTTACAGCGCCGGGCGGCGATGCGTGAGTTGGAGTTGCTGGCCGCCACCACCGGTGCTATCGTCAAGCATAGTTTGGAAGAGGCCATGTTGGCTAACAACCGCTCGACGATCCAGGCTGTTATTGATGGGGTGGCCAAATCTCCTGAAACCCGATCGATCTATCTGCTCAACCCAGAGGCGGTTGTCATTGCTTCGCCAGGGGAACTGCACAACGGCGAACGACTGGATCAACGCGGTAGCCCGTGCCGGGAGTGTCATCAATTTCCTGTCGAGAGCCGGCCCCATGGCATTGCGGTAACCGATGCAGATGGTCAGCCCGTCTTTCGCACCATGACCCCGATTCTCAACCAGCCAGCCTGTCACCGCTGCCACTCGCCGGAGGAACGGCTCAATGGTGTCCTGTATATGGATTTTTCTATGGCCGGCCTCAACACCCGCTTGGAACAGAGTCTGCGAACCGCCTTCCTGGGCTCGGTGACGATTATTGTCTTGTCGGCTTTGGTGCTTTATCTGCTGTTAAGCTGGTTGTTTATCACCCCTATGGAGCAAGTTGCCCAAGGGATGCGCAGTTTCAGCCATAGCAAGCGAGCGATCCGGGTGCCGGTCCGGCGGCAAGATGAGGTGGGGCTCCTGGCCAATGTGTTCAATGACATGGCCGATACCATCCAAACCCAGGAGGCCGAGGCTGAACGCCTTTATAGTGAATTGGCCGCTAAGGACGCGGTGCGTCGCCAATTGCTGGCCAGGTTAATCACCGCCAGAGAGGAAGAACGCCAGCATTTAGCCAGAGAAATTCACGATGAATTGGGGCAGTTGCTCACCGGACTCAGTCTCTTTCTAAAGTTGTGCCAACAGGTCGTGCCGGACAACCTGCGGACAGCCCATGATTATCTGGTCAAGGCCAGGGACCTGGTGCGAGATACCATTGAACAATCCCATCGCCTCATCGCTCGTTTACGTCCTACCGTTTTAGACGATTATGGCCTGATACCTGCGTTGCAAGATGAATTGAACCAGCGTTTGGCCCCGCTGGGTATCGAGGCATTTTTAGATATCGAAGCGGATATGGAACGTCTCCCCGTTGATAGGGCAACGGCCGCCTTTCGTATTGTCCAGGAGTCGCTCACCAACATTATTCGCCACGCCAATGCCCATCAGGTCCGCGTTCACTTGGAACGGACAAATGGCGGGTTAACTGTTATCGTTGAAGACGACGGAGTTGGGGTATCAGACGAGAGGCTGGATAGAGCCAATGGTCACCAAGGAATGGGTATTTTGGGCATGCAGGAGCGCGCGGGTGCCCTGGGTGGCCGATTGGAAGTCACCCGGCGCCAGTCCGGTGGCACACGGGTGGCATTGTGGTTGCCACTGGAGGAAAATGGACGATGAGTTTGATTCATGTTTTGCTAGCCGAGGACCATAATGTGGTCCGCGAGGGACTGCGTCTGTTGTTGAGCGCCCAGGCCGATATCGAGGTCATCGGCGAGGCCACCACCGGCCGAGAAGCTGTGGCCCTCGCTCGGGAGCGTTGTCCCGATGTGGCCGTGTTAGATATTACCATGCCCGACCTGGACGGTGTGCAGGCGACTAATCTGATTCGGGTGGAATGTCCCCAGACTCAGGTTTTGATTCTGACCATGCATGAGAGCGATGCCTACTTTTTCCGCGCCCTGGAAGCCGGCGCCGCCGGCTATGTTTTGAAGAAAGCCGCCAGTGAGGATTTGATTAACGCCGTGCGGTCGGTCGCCCGGGGCGAAGCATTTTTTTATCCTTCATTGGCCCGCAAATTGCTGGATAACTACTTGGTACACGCCCAATCCAAACCACCTTCGGGTCCTCCTGGGTATGAGGAGCTTTCTGATCGAGAACGAGAGATTATGTTTCTTATCGTGCGAGGGCTTAGCAATCAAGAGATTGCCGACAAATTGGTCATCAGCCCCAGCACGGTACAGACCCATCGCACCCATATCTTGCAGAAGCTCAATTTGGAGTCCTCCATCGACCTGGTGCGCTACGCCATTCGCCACGGTCTCATCGAGCCCTAGCTCAAAATTGTTTCCGTTTTACCCTCACTCATGCAAAACGCTATTAAGATGGCGTTTCCTTTACCCCTCAATCCTGGTTTACACGATACCCCTGTCTAGTTCTATTTGTTAAAATAGAATATATAGTCATTATTGGCGTAAATCGCAATACCAGTCGGTTGCCCAAGCGGTTGCTAATCTGTGAAGGCGATGACGCCTCGGAGGTCATATTGTCGTTGCGGCATGAGGTTGTGAGCTGTGCCACGCGTATACCTGATTTTTCGTAACCAAATCTTCAGCGATGCCGTTTGTGCTATCCTGGCGACACATCCCGAAATTGAACTGGTGGGCGTGGTCAACGAGGTGGACCGGGTGGCAGCCGACATTGCTCAGTTGGTCCCTGATGTGATTTTGGTAGAAGAGACGGAAGACAATCTGGTGCTCAATGAGGTGCGCTCCATCCTCACCAGCCCAAGGTCATGCCGGCTAATTATGTTACGGCCGGATGCAGATGGGATGCACGTCTGGTCCCAAACCTGGCGCCGGACTGTCCGTACCCAGGACCTGGTAGAGGCGATTGTTACGACAGGAGAAGACAAGCCATGAGGAAATACCTACGATCTGTTGCTTGGATTGGCCTGGGCGTTTTAGCGGGGATGCTGGTTTGGATTACCTGGCCGACCGCCCACGCCCTGCCGGAGTATGCTACCCGCACGGGGCAACAATGTGCGACATGCCACGTAAACCCCGCCGGCGGGGGGCCGCGCACCCTGCGTGGCTTGCTATGGATTGCTCGGGGCCGGCCTGATGAGGTACCGCCCTTACCCGGCAGTGAGGCAGAAACAGATGAAGCCGCCATGAATGGTGCGACCCTCTATGAGAAGTTCGAATGTTCGCGCTGTCACGGCCTTGTCGGCGAAGGGAACGTTGGCCCGGCCTTAAACCAGGGGGAACGATCTACCGATGAGCTGATCAACATTATCCGCAACGGCGTGGGCGCTATGAATGGCTACAGCCCGGACGTGTTATCTGAAGAGGAGCTGAATGTCCTCATCCCGTATGTGCAGGCCATTGGCCGGGGTGAGATTCAGTCCAGTGTGGTTCAGCAAAAACGGCTATTACCCGCGCCACAACTGTCTTGTGGCACGGATACATCTGCCCTTCCCTTCCCTTCAGATTCGCTCAAGACAGAACGCCTAGCTTGTGGTGGCAACTGAGGAGAGTTGACCAATGCCGAAGATTACACGACGTGACTTTCTAAAAGCGACCGGCGGCCTTACCGTCACAGCCGCTTTGAGCACCATGTTGGGCCGGCCTGGATGGAGTCTGGACCGAATCCACGCCGCTGTTCCCGGCTATGATACAGTGACTGAGGAACACATCATTCCTTCCGTATGCTTGATGTGTCCCAGCGGTTGTGGTTTGTGGGGACGTGTTGTTGATGGACAATTGGTCAAATTGGAGGGCAGCCCCCTTCATCCTATCAACCTGGGTGCTCTGTGTCCCAAGGGACAGGCCGCCCCAGAGCTACTCTACAATCCTGACCGAATCCAGAGTCCCCTGCGCCGGGTAAGGGAGCGTGGAGCCGGAGAGTGGGAGTCCGTTAGTTGGGAAACCGCCCTGTCTCTAGTGGCCCACCGGCTGAGCCAACTACGCGAGACCGGTCATCCGGAGCGTTTTGCCTTCCTATATGGCGAGACGCGGGGCCAGATGCGTGACCTGATTACATACTTCACCCAGAGCATCGGTTCCCCCAGTGCCGTCTCTCATGATAGCCTGAATATCGAGGCTGCCAAGCTGGCTCACCTGCTGACCCAGGGCATCTACGACCTGATGGCTTATGACCTGGAGAACACAAACCAGGTCTTATCCTTTGGGGCCAATTTGCTTGAAGCGGGCCGGCCCGTTCAGCGCTTTGTCTCCGGCTACGCCTACATGCGACGGGGACGGCCCGAACGGGGCAAGGTGGTGATCATAGATCCGCGGCAAGGGGTCAGTGGGGCCAAGGCCGATGAGTGGATCCCCATTCGGCCTGGCACCGATGCGGCGCTGGCCCTGGGCATGGCTAACGTGATCATCTCCTCCAACCTGGTCGACCGTGATTTCGTGGAAAACTATGCTTTTGGCTACGAAGATTGGGAAGATGAGACGGGGGTACAACACCAGGGTTTTAAGAGTTTAGTATTGGAAAATTACGAGCCGGCGACCGTCGCCGAGATCACCGGTATATCGGCCGGTACTATCTCCCGATTGGCGGGTGAATTCGCTACCAATCGCCCCTCGGTGGCGGTGGTGCCCTGCAAGGGCGGCCTCTTGAATGGTAGCGTCAACGGATTATACACGGCTATGGCTATCCATGCCCTCAATGCCCTGGTGGGCAATATCGAAGTGCCGGGCGGTGTATTGGTGCAACACTATCCCACTTGTCCTGGCTGGCCGGAGTTGCCCCCTGATCCGATAGCCGAGGCGGG